>ERZ779894.935-NODE-935-length-31684-cov-7.938727_pt1 | contig 31684 bp, 22 predicted proteins | sample MGYA00511587_ERZ779894 | MGnify/ENA primary metagenome ERZ779894 (study PRJEB29588, sample SAMEA2160490) | human gut metagenome | biome: human gut; feature: human-associated habitat; material: faeces | place: Denmark | collected 2008/2010 ... | reverse complement strand
GAAAACCGGTGCCGATTTATACCCTGATGCGGATAATCAGCCATTACGGCAAAAAGGTCCGTATTGAACTGGTGGAATAAAAACAAAAAAGCCCTGTTTGAACGGAGGGCTTTTTCTTAAAAAAATTATCGGGCAGAATCAATATAACTGCGGACATCAGTGCCAAAAGTCTGATCAACGTATTTGGTCAAATCAGACGGCTTTTCATGGAAGCGCTCTGCTTCGGCCTGAGCCTGCAAAACCTCGTCAATCTTCAGTTTCGACTCAATAGCATCGCGTTTTTCCGCAGCTGTGGGCGCACCGCGAACTGCCGCCAGGTTAAACATAATATGGGCGGTGTATAAATCTTTGGTATATTTTTCGCCGCGGGCCAGAATATCGCCCAAAGCCATCATGGCGGGAACATGCCCCTGGCTGACGGCCAATTTGAGATATTTAACGGCATTGCCATAGTTTTGGGGTAATCCGAGACCATTGACATACATCAGAGCCAAAATATACTGTGCTTCGTCAAACTTGGCTTCGGCAGCCGTTTTCATCAAAACAGCAGCCTTTTTATAATCGCGGTCGCGGAGACGGCCGGTATAATAAGCATAACCCAGCATAAACTTGGCGGTCGGGTTATTCAGCTCAGCCCCTTTTTCAAACATATCCATTGCCTGAGCGGTATCTTTGACCACACCGTTGCCGGTGATGAGAATGAAAGCCAGATTAACGGTGGCTTCGGCATTGCCGAGTTTTGCCGCTTTTTCGAACAAAATCGCCGCCTTGGCGGTATTGCGCTCAATACCGATGCCGCTATAGTAGAGGCTGCCGAGATTGTTGAGGCCGACATTGTCGTTTTGCATCGCGGCCTTGGCATAATACTCAAAAGCTTTATCATAGTCCACCTTGGCGCCGTTTTCGCCGTAAAGATAAGAATATCCCAACAGCAACTGGGCGTTGACATCGCCTTTTTCCGCCAGCTTAACGGACTGCTCAAGCGGCGAAAGGCGTTTTTCGTCGGCAACATTCAGCTTGGGCGTCTCATCCTTTTTTTTGCTTTTGAAATTAAGGAAAGAGAAAATGCTGTCCTCATCATCGTCTTCGGCCGTCTTCTTTTCCGGTTTAGACGCCTCGGGAGTTCCGTCGAACAAAGAGATGAAGGCGTCGTCATTGCCGGCCAACGCCGGCGTTCCTGAAAAACTGACTGCAAGCAGCAGCAAAAGTAATAATCTCAGCATATTTTTCCCTAATATTTTAATCTTTTGTTCTGAGTGGCGATATATGTGAACATATTAATGTTGCCCGCGGATTTTGCAACCTTTTTATTGTCTTTAGCGACAGACTGGGGATTCAGATATATTCTTCCGGCCTCTTCTTCCCGGGCGGGAAAAGCCTTGAACGAACGGCGGGGCAGATTTACGTGGCCGTCGTCCATTGCGCGGAGAACTTCATACTCGTCGTTATCGGCGGCAAGATAGTGAGCGTCAAGATGAGCACCGTCGAGCCCTTTCATACTGTAGCGGTTTTCCACATCGCGGATGTCTGCGAGATATTTTCTTTTAATCTCCGGCAGATAGCGGTCAAACACATCGTACAGCTGGTCGGAGACATAACTGAAAGTATTGCTGTCGAGCGCCTGGACGGTCCGAACGTAAAAGTTCTCGCGGATGTAGTCCCGGCATTCGGGATAAGTGCCGTCTTTTTGGGGCTTTTTACCTTCATAACGAAACTGGTCTTCCATAATGCGGACGTCTTTAAGAACTTCAATATTTTCCTGTTCGAATCCGGCGCCGCTGACCTTGCGGATATCTTCCTGAATCTGGAACAGTTTGAGCTCTTTTTGTTTTTTGGCAATATACTGTTCACGCGTCATTTTTTCCGGTTCGGGAAAACCGTTGATTTCCGTCTCAAGCGTCCGGTAAACCTCATAGCTCTTATGCGTCATTTTATAATATTTTTCGTATACGGCAGTCATTGCCATAAACTCGGCCTTAAACCCGCCGGGCAGATGTCCGATGAACTTAAAATCGCGGTGATTGCGCGGATTGTCGGAAAAAGCCAGACGCTGCGCGGGATTAACGGGCAGAATATTCCCCTTATGTTTGTCTTTAATCTCAAAGGGGTTTACAAAGACATAAGGATCTTTTTCCATAAGCATAAACGTGCCGCGAACGTCTTTGAAACGGTTGCAGATAGTCGTGCAACGGAGAATGTCGTTAACGTTTTCGACAGGACGGGGAACAGCCGCCAACTGATGACGGCAACGCGGGTCGTCGACATGCCCCTGATAGCGCCTGACAACCTCCCGGCATTTGGCTTCATATTTGCGGGCATAATTACTGTTCGGGCCTATTTTTTCAATTATACGCTCAATAGACTTCAGCTTGCCCAGCGAGACATACAGCGGCTGGCCGTTGTCGTCGTGAAACTCGAGAACCATAGAGGTGAACGGCGCAATGTGCTGGATGAGATAAAGATTTTCGCGATCGACCTCTCCGGTGTCAATATTTTTATAATAGACCCGGGGCTTTTGGCCGCGCGAACGGCAAATGGCGTCATAAAGCTCCTTATAGGGAGCCATCGTATTTTCGCAATAAGGACGCAGATAGTCGTAGTCAAACTGCGTTATGGTACCGTCAGCCAAATAAGAATCAAGCTTTTGCATTCTTATTTCGTCCTGCTGCTTTTGGATCGCGTTGACCTCGTCAACAGAAAGATCAGACAGTTCGCGGCCTTGTAAAATTTCCGCCAGTTCCTTATCATATTTAACCATAACGACGCATCCCTATTTTGTCCATTTGTCATAATACAATAAAAGACAGCTTTGAGCAAGCTTAAAAAGACAAAGTTATTTAGATTAGATAATTCTTATTTTCTTCAATCCTACCCGAAAAGGCATAAAAAAAGGCGGTATCTGCTACCGCCTTTTGAACATTTATACTGAAACTTAGAACAGCTGCAGCACGCCCTGGGCAGCCTGAGAAGCCAAACTCAAGGAGTTAATAGCCAGCTGCTGTCTGGTCTGGAGGGCCAGCATATTTGCAGATTCTTCGTTCATATCTGCCAAGGTCAGGTTATCAGCACCTTCGGTCAGAACGTTAATCAAGTTCTTGGTGAAATCCTGACGGTTTTGAACGATACTGTAGTAGTTACCATAGTCAGAAGCCATAATACGCAGCTCGCTGATTGCGTTTTCAGCTTCCGTAATTGATTTGTTGATGTCTTCATCAGTCTGCCAACTGTCAACCGGATTGCTGAGTTTCAAACCGGTAGAAGACGCATCAACACCCTTAACCTCAATCTGAGAAGAACGGTCTTCGTTGAAGATAACGGTTAAGGTGTTCATTTGCAACAGGTTAATACCTTTGTAGCCGGAATCTTTGGCCAGGTTATCAATCTGTTTCATAATTTCGTTAAACTGCTCGGCATATTTCTGACGATCTGTGTTGACGTTGACGGTAGAGGTAGAAATATTGGTTACAGCCCCATCGTCGTCCTTGTCACCTTGTCCGGCAAAATCTCCGGCACCAGTTACAGAAACCTGATAACCAGCCTTTGCAGTAACGCTGACTTTACCATCTGCAGTAACATTAAATTCCATAACATTTTTAAGGACACCTGCAGTGTCTGCCGCCAAAGCTGTTTCAATTGCTGTTTTAAGCTGTGTTGCGTCTTTTCCTTTTAATTGATCTGCAGCTAATTTTGCGTTAACTGCCGTAATCGCGTCTGAGATTTTTTTCTCATCGCCATCTCCTGCCAAAGCGGTTCCATCAGCCTTTGTAACAGCCAAGGTTAATGCCGTAGCATCAGCCGTTACGCCACCGTCACCCGAGAACTTAGAGCTTAATGTTTTAACATCGGTTTTAGATGCGGCGTCACGAGCGGAGTTGGCAATAGCCTTAGCCTGCTCCACGAATTCGGTAATCGCTTCAATACCTTCGTTGGCTGCCTGAATTGTCTGAATACCCTGACCCATGCTGTCCAGCAATGCGCTTAAGTCGCTTGCACGGTTGTTTAATGATTGGGCGGTGTAGTAGCTTGAAGCGTTGTCGATTGCCGAGTTAACCTTCAAGCCGGTCGAGAGGCGTTCCTGTGTGGTGTCCATCAGACTCTGAGTGTTCTGCAGGGACAACAGGTTTGTACGCATGCTCGCTGTAAGTGAAATATCTGCCATTTTCTTTCTCCAATACTATGGAACACATAACTTGTGACCGTCTTACTGACGATACAAGTTTAGAATATCATATTTTTTAGTTCGTTTAAACCCTTTTTTTCATAATAGTATGTTCTAGCGCATATTTGCAAATAAATAGTTAATGACAAGGAGTTCTCAAAATACGGCGGATTTCCGGGACTTGAGAGGCCTAAATTCACATCACTTTCTTTACATCAGCCTGTCAAACATTTTTCTCTGTTAACAATTTACATCAGAGCTTATGAATAAATTATTAACAATTTTGAAAAAAAGACTCGGGAAAATGTATTTTATTTACATCTTACAATAAGCTATAAGCATTAAGAGCAGGATTTCAAGGTTTCGCCAAACAATTCTTCCTCTTTTTTGAGCAGTTTGTCGGCGTTTTTAATGGCGCTGTAGTAATCTGAATTAATGATGTTTTCGGTTACCGGCGCAATATAGGGAATCAGGCTCGGCGCGGCTTTTTGCAAATCGCGGACGTACTCAAGGTACATATCCTGCAATTTGTCGTCGCCGCGGGAGAGATACATTTGCTGAACCACAAAGTAGACCCTCTTGCAGGGCGTGTTGGCTTCTTTTTCGCGGAGAATGAATTTTTCGCGCAGGATAGGAACGTTCCCCTCAATATAAAAACGCGTACGCTCGCCGTCATTGGTAATCAATGACTCGCCGATGATAATGCTTTCATGTGGTTTGAGTTCAATTTTAAGGGGCATAGCAGTCTCCTTCCCGCTTAGTATTAGTATAGATTAACTTCAATTGCGCCCTCATTATATAATTGTTTTTATTTTTTTTGCAAATCTTTATTTTTTTATGTATAAGTAATTAACAAGTAAAAAAAACAAGGAAACCAGATGACTACTTTTAAAAAGACGCTTTCGACCGAAGAAAAGGAAATTTACCTTAAAGCACTTATATATATATTAAGCAAGGAAGAGAGAAAATGCGCGGACAATGACGAATATCTGCGTCAACAGGCCGAGCAGGCCGGGTTTGACCCCGCGGCCGTCAAAAAAATCAAGCCGGCAAAAAAAGCCGACGATTTGATTAAGGAACTGAAACAGGTTTCCAGTATGCGGCTCAAACGCTACATCATCCGCGAAATGATTATGCTGGCGATGGCCAACCACGAGCTCAGCGACGAAGAAATGGCCGCAATCTATACCATCGGGATGAACATCGGCATCAAGGAAGACAAAATCAACGACTTTTTCCTGTGGGCTGCCGAAGGGCTGGAATGGCAGCTGGCCGGCGTTAAACTGGTGGAAGAAGATTTATAATACAAGAGAATAAGATGTTTGAGCCGCCAATTTACACGATAAAGTCGGCCGGTTTGGCCTTTGGCAACAATCAACTGTTTCGCAATGTGGAATTCTACATCAACCGGGGAGACAAAATCTGCCTGGTGGGGCGCAACGGCTGCGGAAAATCCACCCTGCTGAAAGTTATTGCCGGAAAACTGGAACCCGACCGCGGAGAAATTTTCATTCAGCCGGGAACCAAAGTCGCCTATATGCCGCAAGACCCCGACTTCAGCGGGTTTGCCACCCTGCGCGACGTGGTGCTGGCCGGACTGCCGGCCGACGAACACGGGCTGGAGTACAAGGCCGACATTCTTATCGGGCAGCTGGGCATTTTGGAACAACAACCGGTAGCAAGCGCTTCCGGCGGCGAAAAACGCAAGGCCGCCCTGGCTCAGGCGCTGGTTTCAGAACCGGACATTCTGCTTTTGGACGAGCCGACCAACCATCTCGACCTGCCGACAATTGAAAAGCTTGAGAAAATCATCGAAACCTTTAACGGTGCGGTGATGCTGATTTCGCACGACAGAATGTTTCTCAACAATACCTCGAAGACGACTTTCTGGCTTGACCGCGGCGTTATGCATTGCAACAACAAAGGCTTTAAGTTTTTTGAAGAGTGGCAGGAGCAGGTTATCAATCAGGAGCTGATTGAGCAGCATAACCTCAACAAAAAAATCGAAGAAGAAACCGAATGGCTGCACAAAGGCGTGACTGCCCGCCGCAAACGCAATATGGGACGGCTGCGCAAACTGCAACAGCTGCGGGCCGAGCGGCGCAATCAGATTAAGCAGGCCGGCAGCATTAATCTCAACGTGGAAGAAGGCGATTTTCGCTCCAAGCTGGTTATTGAGGCCAAGCATATTTGCAAGAGTTTCGGCGAACGCGAAATTGTCAAAGACTTTTCTACCCGGGTGATTAAAGGCAACAAAATCGGCATTGTCGGCCCTAACGGCGCCGGCAAAACCACCCTCATCAAGCTTCTGACCAAACGATTGGAGCCGGACAGCGGATTTGTGCGCATCGGCAAAAACCTGCAAGAGGCTTATTTTGACCAAAACAGGCTGACGCTCGACCCGAAAAAAACGCTCTGGCAGACCTTGTGCGACAAAGGCGACCATATTTTGGTACACGGGCAGTATCGCCATGTGGTGGCGTATCTTAAAGACTTTTTATTCAAGCCGGATCAGGCGCATTGTCCGGTGGCGGCGTTGTCCGGCGGAGAGAAAAACCGCCTGATGCTGGCGGTCGCCCTGGCTCAGCCGTCCAACTTTCTGGTTTTGGACGAGCCGACCAACGATTTGGATATGGATACGCTGGACCTGCTGCAAGAAGTGCTGGACGACTATCAGGGGACTATTCTGATTGTCAGCCACGACCGCGATTTTCTTGACCGGGTGGTAACTTCGGTCATTTATATGAAAGGTGACGGAACGGTCAGCGAACACGCAGGAAGTTACAGCGAATTGCTTGAAAAAATTAAGGGACAGCAGGAAAACGCCGCGGCAGCCAAGCCTACTGCAAAAAAAGCCGACAAAAACAAAGAAGACAAGTCCTCCGCCGCCAAACCGGCCGGCAACAGCCGCAAGCTCAGTTACAAGCAGCAGCGACTGCTTGAGGTTTTGCCTCAGGAAGTGGCTAAACTGGAAGAAGAAATCGCAGCCATAGAGGCCGAGCTCGGCGACAGTTCGCTTTACACCGAAAATCCCGAAAAATTTGACCGTCTGACCAAAGACCTCTGTGCCAAGCAAGAAGAAAAAGACGCCAAAGAAAGCGAATGGCTGGAAATTGCGGAACTGGCCGGCGGCAGCGGCGCAGGCAACGTTTAAGCAAACCCAGGGATTATTTGAAAGAAATATGCCGAACGGACACAGACTTTTGCGGTCACAAGCCGACGGTGAAACACCCCGAATCTAATTCTCCCGAGGATAAACGACTTTTCCGTCGAGCACGTCTTTGATAGTGTATAAATCCTGACTGACCAAAATCAGTTCTTCCGGACGGACTTTTTCCACATTCAGCTGCTGTTCCTGGCTTTCGACGATTTCCAGCATATTTTCATAATTGATTTTATCCGGTCCGTGTTTGGACATATGCTGCAAAATGTTCCGGTTGGTTTTTAAATTCTCTTTTAAATAAGCGGTTTTAACCGCAGCCTTAAGGCGTTGTTCAACATAGAAAAAACGGTCAGCGTCCCAGCCCTCGTTCTTCAGCCAGCGAACCAGCTGCGGAGAAAAGCCTTCCGAGGGAATGGTATTGGTGAGGGAAATCTGCAACAGCCCGTACCGGCTGATGTCCTTTTGCATAAACTCAGACCACAACTGCAAAAAAGAGACGGTTTCCGGGTATGTTATCGCTTCGCCAATCCGGGGCGGGTTATCAAAGCCGTAAAGGTTTATTTTGCCCAAACGCGGCAGCGGCGTGCTGATAATCCAAGCCAGCAAAACAACCGCCGTAAAAAGAACGGAATAACGATGACGCTGTAAAAACATGGCTACCACCGCAAATTGGAGATGACGTAGTTGGGCGAAACGTCAAAATTATTGGACAATTCGCGGGTTTTGGCAACATCGGGAATATACCCTTCGCCCAGAAAGTTTACATGTACGCCTTTGGACACCAACATCGAATCCAAACTCAGCAACTCAGCGCCCTTAATATCGGTGGCAAGGTTGTCACCGATAACCAAAACAGAGCCGGAGCTGCCGTCAAGACAATAGTTGAAAACAGCGCTGTCCGGTTTGCCCAGCGTGATAATCCGGCCGCCCATTACCGCATATTGCTCGGCAACGGCACCGGGAGCCAGGCAGATTTTGCCGTTTTTGAAACTGGAAGTGTCATTGCCGGCACAGACAAAAGGCAGCCCCAAGGCAGCTGCGTGTTCCAAGGCCGGCAGATAAGCTTCGAGCGTATCAGAAACGTCGGCAACTTCATTCATATAGATGAAGTGAGCATTTTCCACCCGGTCAACGGGCTGAAAATCTAAACCGCTGAACACGCCGTCATCCGCCGCTGAGCCCAGGTGAAAGTAATTGTTTCCGACGGCGGCGAAGTCTCCGCTACGGACCTTGAGCTTATAGTGCAAGATTTCGCCGGCACTCATAATGCAGCTAAAGACATTCATGGAAACGCCGTTTTTGAGGAAAAAACCGGCAATCGCCGCCACCCGCTGAGCCGAATTGGTAAGCAGAATGACTTTTTTGCCGTTTTTATGAAGGCTGTTCAACGTTGCGGCAACATTGGGAATCAGGCCGTTGCCATCCGTAACGACGCCGTTAAAACCTAGCAGAAAAGTGTCATAATTATCGGCCACTTTCGATAAATTGACTATGGGTTTTATCATTTTCATTCTTTAGATTCCCGTATTTTGCACAAACTTTGGACAAAGAATAGAAGATTTCTGCGATTATGACAAGAAAATAAACAAAGTTTTACACTTAAATAGCCTTAACTTCCACCCAAAAACAAAGCCGACAGAAACAAGTTCTGCCGGCATTGCAAAAAGGGTGAACGATTATCAGAAAAACAAATCGCGTTTGCCCTGCCTTATCTGCTCCATACGCTCCAAAAGCTTCGCTTTCAGCGGGCTGCTGTCGGGATAGTCGCGGACTTCGCGTTCAATCGTCGGCAGCGCTTTAGTCCGGGTCGCTTCGCTGGCGTAGTCCTGCAAAAATTCCAACAACGTCAAAATGCCGTTGGGCGTGCAAAACTGCTGGACAAATCCCGGACGGGCGACTTCCATAAAATGTTCGCCGGTTCGGCCGAGGCGGTAGCAGCCGGTGCAAAACGAAGGCAAAAACCCGGCTTCGCACAGCTCTCCGACAACTTCATCCAGAGGACGGTCGTCGCTGAGGCAAAACTGGCTCCGTTTGTCGCTTTCGTCCTTGCTCAGAGAATATCCGCCGATACCAACGTTAGAGCCGGCATCAATTTGCGAAATTCCGTAGCCAATGGCTTCGTTACGCAAGGCGACCGGTTCTCTCGCCGTCAGAATCATTCCCGTGTACGGAACGCTCAGGCGGATAACCGCAATCATCTTCATAAACTCGCGATCGCTCGGCGCATACGGCGGATGATTGGAAAAATCAGTGCCTATCGCAGGTTCGATGCGCGGAAAAGAAATGGTGTGCGGACCGACGCCAAACTTCTGTTCAAGATGTTTGGTGTGGTAAAGCATTGCCAAAGCTTCAAACTTATAGTCATAAAGACCGATTAAAGCTCCCATACCTACGTCGTCAATTCCGGCTTCCATCGCACGATCAAACGCAAACAGGCGCCAGAGGTAATTCGACTTCGGGCCGCTGGGATGACGCGCCTTATAGGTTTCGCGGTGATAGGTTTCCATAAATATCTGGTAAGTTCCTATTCCCGCCGCCTTGACGGTCTTAAAACCTTCAACATCAAGCGGCGCAGCATTAATGTTAACGCGGCGGATGGCTCCTTTTCCCTCTTTGACGCCATAGGTCTGACGGACGACCTCGGCGATGAATTCCGGGCTGTAGCGCGGATGTTCGCCAAAGACTTCTATCAACCGTTTATGCCCCAGAGACTGCAAGGCGCGAATTTCCTGCTCCAGACGCGAAGGCGTCAAGGTATCGCGGACGACTTCCTTGTTGGAACAGCGCAAACCGCAGTATTCGCAGTTGTTGATACACTCGTTGCCGATATACAACGGTGCAAACAAAACAATGCGATTGCCATAGACCTTTTTCTTTAACGTGCGGGCGGCTTCTTCGATTTCTTCAATCAGTTCGGGGTCCGTTACATTTAAAAGTGCGGCCATTTCTTCCGGCTCAAGACACAAACACTGCGCAACCCGGCTGATATCCAGCGATTTTTCAATAATTGCGCGAATACGTCCCTTGTCGTTGCAGGGCTGACCCAAAAGCCTGAAAATTTCATCTTCGGGGATAAAACTCTCCAAGCCGGTCACATCTACTTGAGGCAAACCGTAAACGGTGCCAAAATGTTCATCTTTTTTCATCTTTTTTGAGATTTTAATAATGTTAATACTAATAGTTCCAAGATTATTTCAATTTAGAACTATTTAGACAAAAGTCAAGCGCCGGAAATTTTATTTTATGCGCCGGTAAGCCTCCAATGCCTCGGGAAACGGCTGGAGCACCCGTTCCAGAACGCCTTTGAGTTCGGAAATGCAGACGCCGTAATTGGTAACCGGCACGTCAACCTGTTCACAACGATTGATACGGGAAAGGATTTCCCGCCGATTCTGCATACAACCGCCACATTGAACCACAACCCTGTAAGCCGAAAGGTCAGCCGGAAAATCGTGTCCGGCAACATGATTGATTTCGAGTTCTTTGCCACTTTTGGCTCGCAGCCAACGGGGAATCTTTACCCGGCCGATATCATCCTCAACAGCATGGTGCGTGCAGGATTCCGCTATCAGAACCCTATCGCCGTCGGAGAGCCGGCGCAGTACCGCCGCTCCTTCAACCAGGCGGACAATGTCGCCTTTCAGCCGCGCCATCAGAATCGAAAACGTGGTGCAGGGAATGTTTGACGGCGTATTGGCAACCATAAAATCCACGACCTGAGAATCACATACCACCAATGCCGGCGGTTGTTTGAGATTAGCCAAAGCAGCACCATATTCGCTTTCTCTGACCACCATCACAACCTGCCCATGGTCGAGGCCGTCGCGGATGGCCTGCACCTGCGGCAGAATAAGGCGGCCCTTGGGCGCTTCAAGGTCTATCGGCACAATCAATACGACGGTGCTTCCGGCCGGCGCCAAATCGCCCAGCAGCGGCGGCGTATGAATAAAATCTTCGGGAACGACTTTCAGCAAAGCCGCCTTAAAGCGATTGAGCACTTCGGTACGGCTGTTTGCATCGGTCGAGTTTACGGCAATGCCGTCGCCGTCGGAGGGCAGAATGTCCGCTTTGTTAAAAATTTTGACTACAGGCAGCTTCCGTGCCGCCGCCTCGTCCAAAATCTGTTGTTCATATTCGCCGATGCAGTTGCCTTCGCAAACCAAAACAATGACATCGCTGCGTTCAAAAACGGCACGGGTTTTCGCCAGACGGGCGTCCGACAAAGCGGTTTTGTCGCCAAAACCGGCGGTATCTAGCCACACGACCGGTCCTACAGGCAAGAGTTCCTGTGTTTTTTCAATAACGTCGGTGGTGGTTCCCTCCTCGGCTGAAGTTATCGAAATATCCTGGCCTGCAACCAAATTCAAAAAACTTGATTTTCCGGAATTGACCCGCCCCATCAGGGCTATATGGAGGCGCATTCCTTTGGGCGATTTATCCATTGGCAAAAGTCCTTTCAATTAATGCGGTGATGGCCGGAGAGGCTGGTGATGACGTAATTTGCTATCGTCAGCCCAAAGATAGCGGTGATGGTCGGCAAAGACCCCAGCGTATGACGGACACGTCCGGCGGAAGCATCGTCTCCGTCAAAGGCCAAAGCCGTTTCGGGCAGGCAGACTTGCTCGTCGGAATAAACACAGTTGATTCTGCTGATTTCAAGGCCGCGTTTGCGCAGCCGTTTGCGGATAAACTTGGCAAGGCCGCAGTTTTTGCTGGCACTCAAAGTTCCGCATTTGATAAACGAGGGATCGGTTTTTAATGCCGCCCCCATTGACGAAATAAAAGGTATTCCGCGTTCATAAAGCGCTTCCATCAGACAGCATTTGGGATTAAGCGCATCAATGGCATCCACCACGAAGTCAACCGGAATGTCCAGCAGCTGAGGCAAGGTGTCGGCATTGACGAACATATCTCTGGTTTCGACAATACAGTCGGGATTAATGTCCAGCACCCGGCGGCGGGCAACCTCGGTCTTCTTTTGTCCGACAGTCGAAGTCAGCGCCAAAATCTGACGGTTGATATTGCTCTCATCAAAGACATCAAAATCAACCAAAACCAGGCGTCCTATCCCGGAACGGGCCAATGCCTCCAGAGCATAGCCGCCAACCGCGCCGAGACCGACAACCATAACGGCGGCATTTTGCAAACGGGACAGCCCCTCATCTCCCAAAAGCATTCGGGTACGGGTTAAACGATCAGTTGCAGACATTGATAAATCCTAACGCATTTTGATATGTTTGACTAACAAATTCTTCCAGGTTTTCTCCGCGGGCCGCCGCCAGTTTCTCTGCCAAGCGGGGCAGAAACGCCGGCTCAGATTCCCGGTTTCGCTCCAACGCCTGATAAGGACCGTCGCTTTCGAGCAGCAGACGAACGGCCGGAACGGCGCGGACTACGTCTTCGCAGCTTGTTTTCTTCAATATCGACTGCGAAAAAGAGACATAGCCGCCCGCAGAAACAATCTTGGGCACAACCTCCTGCGGACCGGTAAAAGAGTGCATAACAAACTGCGGCGGAAGCTCTGTCCAAACCTTTTGCAGCCATTCCCACGCCTTGACGGCATGTACCAACAACGGACGTTTAAAAGTACGGGCAAGCTCGGCCTGAGCCCGAAAAACCGACAATTGCGGCTCAATTTCCGAATTATGCAGGCGGTCAAGACCGGCTTCTCCGACCAGCGCTGCGGGGCAACGCCGCAGATAAGTTTCCAGACGGTTTTCCCAACCGGGACGCGCCTGCCCGGCATACCAGGGATGCAAGCCATATGCGGGAACAACCACTTCGGGATAGGCCTCCGCCAAAGCGGCAACCTTGGGCCAGTCCTCCTCAGTCACGGCGGCACAAACAAATTTTTCGACACCGGCAGCCCGTGCGCCGGCAATTATTTGCGGTGCACTTTTTGTCTTATAATCTTGCAAATGGATATGGGTGTCGATAAATTGCATATTAAATGTGACCTGTAATTGAATTTGTTAGGATTTTAGGTAATTATGAGCGTTTTGACAAGACCAATATTGGAAATCGATTTAAACAATTTAGTAGATAATTACAAGATGCTGCAAAAACTGGCGCCGAAATCCGCCAGCGCCGCCGTTGTCAAAGACAATGCTTACGGCCTTGACGCGGGAGTTGTGGCAGACGTTTTGTATCAGGAAGCTAACTGCCGCAACTTTTTTGTAGCACATGCCGTGGAAGGGGAAATCGTTGCGAATGCCGCTCCCGAGGCAAAAATTTATGTTTTGCAGGGAATCGGCGAAGACAGTCTGCCGGTATTTAAGCGTGTACCGCAGTTGGTTCCGGTTATCAGCAGTCCCGAGATGTTTGCCTTTTGGAAAGAAAACCGCCTTAAAGGCGTCAAACCGGTCATCCATGTGGAAACCGGGCTGAACCGCCTGGGATTCAGGGAAAAAGAGCTGGCGGCATTAAGCCCGGAAGATATTAAGGAATTCGGCATGGTAATGTCGCATCTGGCCTGTGCCGACGAAAAAGACCATTTTATGAATGCACATCAGTTGGAAAATTTCAAGCACATCAAGGAAACTTATTTTCCCAAACTTCCGGCTTCATTGTCGGCTTCCGACGGCGTATTTCTGGGAGGCGACTTTCAGCAGGACGTCGTTCGTCTGGGAGCGGCGATGTATGGCATCAACACGGCGCCCTATCGTGAAAACCAAATGAAAAACGTGGTTCGGGTCAAGGCTCCGGTTTTACAAATTGAAGAACTGAGCAAAGGCGAATTTGTCGGTTATTCGGCAACTTATCGTGCCAACACCGACCGTAAAATCGCCATTATCTCGATTGGTTACGGCGACGGTATTCCCCGCTCGCTGTCCAACGTGGGCAAAGTCTTCTTTAAGGTTGGCGGCAGACTTAACGAAGCCAGAATCATCGGAAGGATTTCAATGGACAACATCATTTGCGACATTACCGGAATCGAGCATCTGGAAGTCGGAGACACCGCATATCTGGCAGATGATTTTTATACGCTTGACGACATGGGACGGGATGCCGGCACAATCTCTTACGAGATTATGTCGCGAATCGGAAAGAATCCCCGTTATGACCGCCGTTATATCGGATAAAAAAACAGAAAAAAGCCGGGATAAACATCCCGGCTTCTTGTTACTATTTTGTCTTTTGCTGACTTTGCATAAGCGCTTTTTTATGGCTGTTAATGGATTCTTTCATTTGCTGGAAGGCCTTTTCTCTGCTTTCCCGGCTAATGTTGGCGCTTGGCCTGTCATTGAGATCGTGTACGGTAACTTTGACATGAAGTTTACCGTCCTCACCCTTGCTTTCGACAGCATGGACAACACCTTCGTCAGTCAACATTCTGTAGTTGGTTACGCCGTTTTCAAACTTACTCTTCAGCTTGCCTCTGCTGAGTCCCAAACGCTCACCGGCAGCGGCAACATCTTCCGGAGAAGCCGCGGGAAGCCTGCCGTCATTGGTCATCAGCATATTTTGAACAATGGGGTTAGAGGTATTGACTTCGGCATTCTTCCGATCAACCAAACCTGCTTTTTCAAAACGATCGACCATCTTCTCAGGCAGTTTGGAAACCGTCACTTTGGTTGAGCCGATATCACCGTAACCAGGCTCATAGGGGCTCAAAATCAGCGTGACCTTCTTGCTGGCAACATTGCCATCATCATCAATATTTTTGGCAACCAGACCGTTTACATAAGAGATGTTCCGTTTGCTGATGGTTTCCGTCTTGACTGCCTGGCCGTCCAATAAACTATAGACATCAAGCTTGTCCGGATCCTTGGCATTCGGTTTGACCCAGATTGTAGAGGCCGAAGCACCGCCAACATTTGCGGTACCGTCAGCCTTGAACTGGCCGACCTCGGCAACTTCCTTGCCATACTCACCCGGCAGGAAGTAATAAGCCTTGTGCATCGGTTTAGCCCCGTTATCGGCAACACTATATTCAACTTCTTCCGGTTTTACTTCCACAACCGGCTCAACGGGTTGTGGCTTGGTTTCAACAGGATCTTCTTTTATTTCAACGACTTCCTCCACTTTGGCTTTACCGCCGCCGTTGTGGTAGACAGTCGTCAGTTTGCCGTCGCAATCAATGCTCTGATGGCGGTGGACACCGGCACCGGTATAGGTATTATCGGCAAAAGCAATGGAGTCTGCACCTTTGTAGTAACCGATTTTACCACCATCATTGGGGTCCATATTAATGGTTGCCAATCCGCGATGGATGACTGCCTTTTGAATATCGTTAACTTCTTTACATTCAATATCCAAATCAATCAGCAAACGAGCCGCGTGACCGCCAAGTTTAGTGGTAAACAATTTGTTGACTAAGGCTTTGTCGCCGGTACCGTTTTTGATTAACTCATTCCACTGTTCCTGTGTTACACCGACCCGGTTCAACTCATTGGACAGGTCCTGATTGTCGCGGATACCGATATACTCTTTCAGCATATTGCGGTGATAGAGATAATCCGCAGCAGTCATACCGCTAGGTTTGCCTTCCAGATGATTTTCATTAGAACTCGCTTCCAGAAGAGTCATCAGTTCCTTGGCGGTTCTGACCTTGACGCCGTTTACATTCAAATCGTCGTATCCGGTATTGCTGTTGCGCGTTGTGAAAAACGACTCTCTGATTGTCGTTTTATAAGTAGTCATTGAGAAGTTTTCACCGTTAATCTGGTTGTAAACGTTTTCCGGAGCTGCACCGCTTCTGGCTGCAGCGTATTCCTGCGCATTCAGAGCATTGATGCGTTCCTCTTTGCCGTTTAATATCGTTTCAGCGGCAACCGGAGACTCAGTTCCGGCGCGGGCAGCTTCCACTGCCTGGAGAGCATTTTTAAGATCGGCAGGATATGCTGCTTCCGAAGCCTTGACAACCTTGCCCAAAGCGGCCTGCAATTTTTCAGAATCAACCGATGAGAAGTCATAACTGCGGTTGAACCAGCCGGCCGGATTGTACCAGGGTTTTGACATTCCCAATTCATGGGCAAGTTTTGCAGAAAGCGAAGACGTTTGCGCCTGAGTCAGAATATTGTTCCAGTCGGCGGTATTGTCCAGTTTGGCCACTGCGCCGATGACTTCGGCATGATTATGTGCAGCCTGTGCCCCGAAGAACACGGCGGAAGCACCGGAAACGGCTACGGAGACATTAGCGCTGGTACGTGCCTGTTTGGCGCTTTTATACCTTTGATAAGCCGCAACGCTGCGGTTCTTTATCAAATCTTTTTTGGAAGCCTTAACGCGTCTGTGCGCAAAGACAGCAACCGTTCCGCTGATGGCCGGAGACATTGCATAACGGGCGAGAATGCTGCCGGCACCGCCCATAACGGTTCCGCCAAGCGCTCCGACAACCAATGTCGTTCCGACTTTTGTCTTGTAGTTGAGGTCTTTTTCTTTCACAGCCTTGAAAGCGGCTTTAATTTTTTTGACATTGCCGTAGCTATACTTCAAACGGGCGGCAAAACCAAGTTTTTTACCAATTTCTTTTTCATGCTGACGACGTTGTTCGCGCAGTTGGTCAATTACCGGAGAAACCGAGGCATTGGCAAAATTCCATCCGGCGTAAACGGCAGCCGCGGCGATTGCGGTTCCGGTAGCAGGAGCCGACGCGCTCAGAGCAGCCAGAGAACCAACCGTGACTCCGGTGCTGATAAGCATACTCATACCGTTGTTGTTGAGCAGGCGGTAAAGATTATCTTTGCCAAAAGCGCGTTTTGCCGTTTCACGGACTTTTTCATAAGCTTTTTTATAATTTCTCAAACCAAGGTAGAGATTGCCGAGTTTGGCTTTCAGAATCCCTTTGTGTTGTTCGTATTCAAACTGTGCGGCGGCACTGTCGGCACTCAGAAAATCCTTGTCGACAAGAATATCGCCTTTGCCATACAGCAAAGAAGCTGCGTCTTTAATGTCGGCAGACATCTGAGGAACAAGCCGGCCGTCAATTGCAGTATCGCGCAGAGCGTAGCGACCGGCAGCATCTTTTTCAAAATCACCGGCTGTCAATTCGACCATATTTTCGCCAACCTTGGAAATCAACAAAGATTTGGTAAACTCGAATTCTACATTTTCAATGAATTTTTTACGTTGGGCAATCGTCGTCTTGTTTTCAAACAAAAACTGCGGATCAATCATCGTTGCCTTTGACGCACGCAAAACCGACGCCCGGAACAGAGCGTTTACAGCAGCGCGTTTTTCTTCGGCATCAAGCGTTTCGACCTCTTTTTCGCCCATTTGGGTGATTGTCATACGGCTGATGATGCTTTCCAGATTTTTGAACTGAGCCGAAACCTTATCTGTTTCCTTGCCGTTTTCATCGCGTTCAAAAAGTTCAAAATTATTGTCGGTAAAGCTCAGCGCCCGCTCGTTGCGAACCATCAAACCAGCCTGAATATTGTCAATCCCGGCCGTTTTTTCCATAATCTGACGGAGATTTCTTTTGGTTTCTTCAGAGCAGTGAGGCGTTTGGGTCAGGAGATAATTAAGGCTCTTCTCATATATAGTATTGTTAACCTCTTGTCCGGAGGCCAGTTTTTCGGCATGGGCATTGATTTTGGCATCTACCAGAGGGGCAGCATCCGGCTCGGCACCGGCCTGAAGCGGCGTACCATTACGATCGGCGGCAATTAGCGTAGCCAGACCGACGACATTAAATTCGTCAATGTTCTTAAGTTGGTCATCGGCAGCATCAACAACCGCCGTAATACGAGCAGAAACAGCTTTTTCCGAACCGGCACGTTCTTCACCTTTTAATGCCGTATAGTCTTTCAGACCATTGGCAAGCTCTACAGCATCCGTGATTTCCAGTTTGTAAGCCTCCTGGCGTAAGCTGTCCAGATATGCATTCACTTTGCTTTCCAAATCAGCATCGTCGACAGCGGCTACTGCCTCTTTAATGTCAAACAACGAAATATCACTCAAGTCCCCTGATAAAATCAGTCGAGCGGTTTCCTGATCCATAGCCATAAATTTAACTCCTCGTATATAGTCAAAATCTCCAGTTGCTAAGAATATACAACATTTTAGAGATTGATTCAATAACTTTTTGTCAAGTTTGACGATTTTCTCGAAAAAAGACGCAAACTGTTTAATTGTAAGGATTATAGCGCAAAAAGGTTAAAAATTTCTCTCCATCCGATTGTTACAAAAATGTGAAAGTTTGCAAAAAAAAGCAAAGTTTCGCATCAACCCACTGTATGACAACAAAAAAAACAGCAAACGGATTCTGACAAATATGATTTGAAAAATTCAGGATTTAATGTATAATATAAGTGTGTGTGTATAATTATATCAAAATAGGTGGTGTGGTCATGTCCAAATCATTCAAATTGGTGCTGTTAGCAATAACAGCATGCTTCTTGGCATACAGCAATGCGAGTGCCAAGACCTGGTGGCTGCCAGACTGGCAAGGAGGCCAAGGCAGCCGCGATACAACCGATGAAGGCGGCGGCGACCTTAAAGGAGACTGCGGTAACTACGGGTTATACCAAACCTGTCCGTCACCCAAGCTCTCGACCGGGGTTACCCATCCGACGTCATCTTTAACCTGTCAAAAATCATGTTACTGTCCGTCAAGCTATCAGTATACATCATCAAACTGCTCGGGAAACTATAAGCTTTCCGGCGGTTCCTGTGACGGGAAGTACAATGCTTGCGTTTGTAAAGACGAATTCCGATATAACTCTTCCAACTGTTCGGGAGAATATGAAGTATCGGGAACCTCCTGCGGCGGCAACTACAACGGCTGTACCATTCGTCCCGAATGTACCGTCTCATCTAAAGACTGTACCTATGGCTGTGCCGGATACAACTCCTGTGACCGTTGTACTTCCTGCAAGTCCAATCCCGACTGTGACGTTTCCGACAAGTCCTGTACCTATGGCTGTGCGTCTTACAACAGCTGTTCGAAGTGCACGTCCTGTAAAGACAATCCGGATTGCAGTGCGACGGCGGTTTCCTGTGACTACGGATGTGCCTCAACCAACTCCTGCGGTATCTGTACCTCTTGTTCGGGCAATCCGGATTGTAACGTGTCCGATAAATCCTGCGATTACGGTTGTGCGGCGACCAATTCCTGCGGCAAGTGCACTTCCTGCAAATCTTGTACACCGTCGGCAAACGAGACCGGCTGTACCGACGGGACGGAATCTTGTTCCGACGGTTGCGGCGGTACCAGACTGTGTTGTAAAGGGCATACCCATTCTTACTCTTGTCCGAGTGGCTACTCGGCGAGCAATTCCTGGGGAAGTTCGGCTCAGACTGCCTCCAAGACCTGTTCTTGCGGTGCTGCTTCGGGAACCTGTTACAAAGCCCCGGCACATACCCACAGTTACAGTTGTCCCAGCGGGTACCAGTCTTCAAGTTGTTCGTCATCTCAGACTCAGACCGGCACAACCGCTAAAGTCTGCTCCTGCGGTGCAACTTCCGGCACCTGCTATAAGTGCGAAGCTTGCTCTTTCTCAAGCAAGTGTTCCGGTTACGACTTTGTAAGCTGTACGTACGGCATTGCAGACTCCTGCACGGCTTGCGGTACGACAAAATACAAATGTAAAGCCGACCCCTGTATCAGCGAAGGAACTGCTTTGAGATCCCAAGTTTCAAACTTTAACTCATCGGCAAGAGATTCCATTGCATTCTGTGATGCGGGTTGTAAGAACTGTAACTCTTATCCGATGATGGCAAACTGTTCGGGTATGAGAAGCAGCTTAATCAGCTCGATTAAAGACTATAACTCCAGATGCAATGACAATATCTCGACTTTGCTGGCTTCATGTCCGCAACGCGGACTGTGCGACGGCAACGGACCTGCCTATTGCATGCTGTGTCTTCGTTAACATAACGTAGAAAATAACCCCGGTGGATTTATCCGGGGTTTTTTATTGCCATAAAGAAGCCCGCATTTTAGCGGGCTTCTTTTGTATTCGGGATATCGCCTCAGGCAACTTTGGAACTGCTGACCTTGGCATCAAACGTAACCGCAGCACCTTCAATGTCAGCCGACGTTCCGGCCGTGCAGCCATCCGTCAGCTTGACCGCCAAAACCTGCTCGGCAATGTAGTCTTTGTTCTCTTGCAAAGCGAGCGCCAGTTCGGAATTATCCGTTGCATAGCAAAGTTCGATACGATCGGAAATGTTAAAGTCCTTATCCTTGCGCAACGTTTGAACCAAGCGGACAAAGTCGCGCGCCATTCCTTCACGTTTGAGTTCGTCAGTGACGGCTGTGTCCAAGGTGACGACCGCTTTATTGTCGGCAAACGCCTTGCCTGCAACACCGTCTTTCATCTCCAAACGGACTTCGAACAAATCCCGCCCCAGAGTCTGGCCGGCAATACTCAAAGTGCCGTCAGAATTGAGCTCCCATTGTCCTTGTTTATAAGCCCCCATTACCGGCCCCATATCTTTACCCAAAGCCTTACCCAGCAACGGCGTGTAGAGGTAAATCTTTTTGTCGGCATAGCGGCTTAAATTATTGTCAAACTTGACCTCTTTGACATTCAGTTCATCTTTTACGATTTCCTGATACGGCACATCAAGTTCACGTCCGATAAGCGTCAGGCTGGCCAACGGCAAACGGTTACGGAGATTTTTCTCTTCGCGGATGAACTTGCCGGCAGAGCATAAATCCTGCAGGAAGTCCATTTCTTCAACCAGATTTTCGTCAGGCTTAATCGCCTCCAGCGCAGGATAATCCGTTAAATGAACAGACTCTTCACCGGTGAGATTCTTGAAAATATATTCGCTTACAAAAGGCATCAGCGGCGCCGTGATTTTGGCAACGTTAACCAATACGGTATATAACGTGTCAAAAGCCTGAGCGTCCCCTTCCCAGAAACGGTCGCGGGTGCGACGGATATACCAGTTGTTCAGGATTTCCATAAAGGAAGCTACTTCACCGGTTGCCATAGACACGTCATAGCTCTCCAGCCCTTGTTTGACGACGTCACGCAAGCGTTTGAGTTTGGAAAGGATATAATTGTCAATCGCCTCGGCAGAGGAACTGATTTCCTTGGCTTTATAACCTTCGGCATTGGCATACAGCGTGAAGAAATAAAAGGCGTTCCACAAAGGAATCTGCGCAACACGGGCTGCCTTGGCAATCTCCTTGCCTTCTTTATCGACGGCAAGGTTGCCGCCTTTTAAGACCGGAGAAGAAACCAGGAACCAGCGCAAAGCATCCGAACCGATGTTATCCAAAACTTCATTAGGATCAGGGTAGTTTTTCAGGCGTTTGGACAGTTTTTGCCCGCCTTCAGCCATCAATAATCCGGTACAAATGCAGTTTTTGAACGCAGGCTTGTTATGCAACGCCGTCGACAGCACGGTCAAGGTATAAAACCAACCGCGGGTCTGGTCCATCGCTTCGACAATGAAGTCAGCCGGAAAATGATTTTCGAACCACTCCTTGTTATCAAACGGATAGTGTACCTGAGCATAAGGCATTGATCCCGACTCGAACCAGCAGTCAAAAACGTCGCCGACACGGCGCATCATGGTTTTGCCGGACGGATCGTCGGGATTGGGATAAACAACATCGTCAATATAAGGCTTGTGCAGATTGGTCACTTCTATACCCGTCTTTTCCTTGATTTCGGCGATTGAACCGAAAACATCGACACGCGGAAACTTGGGATTATCCGACTTCCAAACCGGAATCGGCGTTCCCCAAAAACGGTTACGGGAAATCGACCAGTCGCGGGCACCTTCCAGCCATTTGCCGAAACGGCCGTCTTTGATATGCTCAGGAACCCAGTTAATCTGCTGATTATTCTTTACCATATCGTCGCGGAAATCCGTCACTTTGACAAACCAGCTGGACATTGCCTTATAAATCAGCGGCGTATCGGTGCGCCAGCAGAAAGGATAAGAGTGGGTGTACTGTTCTTTTTTGACGAGCAGACCTTTTTCCTTCAGCCACTGCATTATCGGCTCATTGGTTTCGAATACCTGTTTTCCCTGATAATCAGGAACTTCGCCGGTGAACTTTCCGGCTTCATCAACCGGACACACAATCGGAAAATTCTCATCGCAGGCACGGCAGGCTTCAAAGTCGTCCTGGCCAAAACCGGGGGCAATGTGAACAATGCCGGTACCGTCTTCGGTAGAAACGAACTCTCCCGACAGCACCTTAAACGCGCCCTTGGCCTTCAGATGCTGAAAATAGGGGAACATCGGCTCATAAGAAAGGCCTACTAACTCGGAACCTTTCAGGGTTGCAACTTCGGTCGCATTTTCAAGCTGCTTTTTGTAACGTCCTTTCAAAGCCGTACCGATAATATATTTTTGGTCGCCTTCCTGCATAACCGAATAATCAATATCTTTGCCGACAGCAAGCATCAGGTTTGAGGGCAGTGTCCACGGCGTGGTGGTCCAAACCAGAATGTTCATTCCGTTTTCCAGCTTGAACATCACCGTGATGGCGTTGTCGGTTTTGTCCTGGTATCCCTGATTGACCTCAAAGTTGGACAACGGCGTTTCCGCAGCCCAAGAATACGGCAGAACGCGATAATCTTCATAAACCAAGCCCTTTTCCCACAACTGCTTAAAGTTGTTAATGACACTTTCCATAAAAGGCAGGTCCATGGTTTTGTAATCATGGCTGAAATCAACCCAGCGGCCGATGCGCTTAAACATATCGACCCAAATTCCGGAATACTTCAAAACGTCGGAACGGCAAAAATCATTAAACTTTTCAATTCCGAATTCCTCAATCTGCTTGCGTCCGGAAACGCCAAGCTGTTTTTCGGCAGACATTTCGGCAGGAAGGCCGTGACAGTCCCAGCCAAGGCGACGCTCGACTTTTTTACCGTTCATGGTTTGAAAGCGGGCGACCACATCCTTAACGTAGGAGACCATTATATGGCCGTAGTGAGGCGTGCCGTTGGCAAAAGGAGGGCCGTCATAGAATACGAACTCGGCGGCACCGTCACGATTACGTACGGATTTTTCAAAAGTCTTGTCTTCTTCCCAAAATCTGAGAACTTCTTTTTCAACTTCAACGAAGTCAGGCTTAGCCTTAACGTCTGCATAATGTTTCGTCATCAGTAAACACCTTAAAATTAATCGGATTATAAATATTAAATTAGCAAGAACGGTCTGTTTTTATGTGCAAAAAAAGTGTATCCCCTAAGGGATAATAACGGAAGGAATGTATATGTAAAAATTTTGCACCATATTAAAACTCTTCAATAAAAACTGGAGGAAGTTTAATACAAGAAAATCCCCGAGTCAAATGTAATTTATAAGATTGTTGCGGCCGGCAGAGAATTTTATTTCCGGCTTTTGGCCGTCGACGTCATCCAGCGAAACATCATCTTGTCCCAAAGACCGGCTTTGCGCTGCCGCATTTTTTCTTCAACCTCCTGCCGGCGGCGGTTATATTTGTTGCGTTCAAGATAAATCCACGGACGGCGGCGTTCTTTCCGCAGAGCCTGCACCGGGGTAAGTTCGCTTTTGAGGTTTGAATTTTTATCAAGAAAAGCCAGATGTTCCCCCTGACGGCTGTAAACGTCAATACGCTCGACATATTTGGACTTTTCGCTCATCCGGACAATAATCGGCAAAGCGGCAAAAAATACGCCGTGTTTTATAAAATCAGGCTTGCGCGGATAATTCTGAACATCATCGGCGGCAGGGTTCTTAAGATAGTTTTCAAGGGCAAACTCATAGCGGTGAACCATTCCCAGACGGCTTCGCTGTTTGTCCAGCGCTAAAATACAGACTTCCGTCCGGTAGCCGTTTTGCCGGGCTTTTTTAAGATAATCACGGGTTTGCTTCAGCTGCAGCATACTGCGCTGACGAAATATTATTATGTTGTATTTCAGGTCCAACGCGCCGTCAACAATGCGGCAGAACCAGTCGTCGGCCGTTTTATCGATATTGTCCCCGGCGGGAACAAAAGCTTTCAGCTCATCAATTTCCAACAACACGGGAGAAGTGGCAAAGCTCTTTTGCAACAGAGGCTTGATGCGCGTGGATTTGCCGGCGTCGGGCGAAGAAAAAACGAAAACCATACGGGGTTGTTCATTTGCCGGAACCTGTCTTTTACCGGTAAAAAAATAGTTACAAACCTGAATAAAATGTTCCTGTTCCAAAGTATTCATCAATAATCCTTTCACCCAAAAGAACACGAACAGCTTAGCATGTTTTGTCCAAAGTCTCAATCATTAATTGCCCGGACAAAAAAAGAGAGGCTCTTCACAGAGACTCTCTCAACCAAAAAATCAAAATAACAATAAACAAAAATGCTAAAACAAAGGAAAGACCTTATCCCTTAAAAGGATAAGGCCTTCTAAAAGACTCGAATTTGCAAATGAAAGTTTTTGACGGACTTCGCAGCCGGTCAAAAACTTCAGCCCCTGCGTAAAACCTTGCAGATTGTACAGGGAATAGGTATCACCCTGCGGGCCAGAGATTAAGTCTGAATTCTGCAAATTATGTTTCGCTCGCCACTACTCCATAAGAAACTGCCGCTCAGGCAATAACGCAAAATCAGACCCGGAACACATTTAATCAATCTCACGATTAACTAAATCCCAATTTATATGAGTTTGAAAAAATTAGTTTCCGATAAATAACAGAATGAAAAAAACACTCTGAACCAAATAATGCGAACAAAAATATCAAATTATTGAGCTACAAATAGCACAGAAGGTTATTTTGTCAACGAAAAAAAACACAAGACCGTGCGCCCCCAAACCGCAAACAAAACAAATGCGGTTTCGAATCTTCTTTGGAGCAAAAAAAATCATTAGACAGAAAAACTTGCTTAAAACTTTTAACAATGGTATATTAAATTCAGTTAACCCGTAAAAAGCAGGGAGGGTACCGATGAACCAAGCAGCAAAATACGCAACCAAAAGCGCTCTTACCGCCGTCGGAATGAGTGCAACGCTGGCAAAATACGGCCTGAAAGCAACCGACAGTATGTTCGGCGGCGCGTTAAAAATGGCCAATGAATTTGCTCCCAACAGTCTGGGCACGCCGATTAAAGATTTATCAAAAGAGATTTCCCAAGACGCCTTAAAGTGGGTCGCAAAAAAAGCCGCCGATATGAAGAAAAACATTCATTAAGGAATTATTACGGTGGAACACGAGGAAAGTTATGAAATTATAACGACCGACAAGGGAATGCTGGTGTTTGCCCTTAAAGGCAGACAAGGCCGGCCGCAAAGCCCTTTTCTGCTTTATGACGGCGGACGGCATGCGACATTTTACCGGCGGCCCAACGAAGTCATCCTGATAGATTACATTAATGACCGCGTTCTCTGCGAATTGAGCAAAGCCCAACAGATTTTAATCGTAGAAATAGACCGTGAAAGAAACTGCGTGGTCGGCGACTATTTTGCCCGGATTAAACATGTGGAAAAAAACAACCTTACCGACGGTCTGACCTAGTGTCTCAAAATAAAACAGCCTCCCGGAAATTTGTCCGCGGAGGCTGTTGTTTTTTTACGTTTAGTTTTTCAGAACAATGGTCTGGCTGTCTTTGACGGAACCGATTACAAAAACAACCGTTGCCTTGTTCTCGGTGATTGACACTTCATCGGCATAATCCGACGGAAAATAGGCATCGACCGGAATTTTATCCGACGTTGTCACCTCATAAATGCGTTTTCCGTCCGCAGAAGTCAAATCCTGTGTTAAAACAATGAAATAGTCTTTCATTGTCTCTCCGTGAGACTGCATATAGAAGTAATAGTCAGTACCTTTTTTCTGGGGAACGATGGTGTATCGTCCGCCAAAGGTGATTCCGGGAGCAACCTTGAAAGAAACACTGCTCCAGACATCATAGTCTTCGCTGTTATTCTCTCCGTCGCTGTTGTTGCCGTTGTTGTTTCCGTTATCCGGGTTTTCCGTCTCGTCATCCGGAAGAAGGTCATAAACTTCGGCATCTTTGTCACAGGCACTCAAAGCTATTGCTACAAATGCCGCCATCAAAAAATAATAAATCTTTTTCATCTTTTTTATATTTTCTTTTACCAATTCGGGATTTTCTCTAATTAATTTAATATCTAACATACTTTTCTCCTTTTTTATATAAAAAATCCCTGTTACAAAGGATTTTTTTCTTTGTAACAGGGACGAACATATCATTTAAGTCCGCGGTGCCACCCTGATTAGAGCTTACTCTCACTTTCAAAAGAAAATAACGGCTTCTTAACCGAAAGTATTTTCATACTTCTCCTCAAAGGTAGATTCATTAAATTTTTATCTTGATTTTTCACCATTCATCAAGTCTCTTTTTCATAAAATTGTTTAATTACTATTCCTTCTCAATGGATTTATAATATGAATTATAATAACTTTTTTATAGTTTGTCAAGAAAATCAAAAATTATTCTTCTTCTTGAGTTGATTCTTCCTCTTTTTCTATATCATCATCAATATTTTCTTCATTTTCTTCTAAAAGTTTATTCAAATGTGATAATTTTTCTGTGATTTGTTCTGTTTCATCTATAATGTCTTCTTCTTGCTCTTCTTGATGAGGAACAATTGCAATAGTAGAAACCAAATGTCCTTCATTTAATTTAATTAATTTTACACCTTGAGTATCTCTACCAATTAAAGAAATATCATTTAAATACGTTCTAATTACCATTCCTTTATCAGTAATAATAATTAAATCATCATCTTTAGTAGATGAAGCAAGGCTAACAGGTCTACCACTTTTTTCAGTGATATTCATATATTTGACACCTTTACCATTTCTTCCCTTAATTTTAAAGTCACTAGTTGGTGTTCTCTTACCAAAACCATATTCTGTTACAACAGTTATTTCATCTTCATCACCATTTACGACAACAAGACCAATTGCTTTTTCTCCTGGTGCCACTCTAATTCCTTTAACACCGCTTGCCGCCCGATTAGTTGCACGAACATTATCTTCATTAAAACATGCTGCCTTACCATTGGAAGCTCCAAAAATAATATCTTGGTTTCCTGTAGTTCTTGCAACAGCAATCAATTCATCATCTTCATTTAAAATAAGAGCCCTAATACCAGTACTTCTAATATTTTTATACTGAATTAACTCAGTCTTTTTAATAATACCATTTTTAGTACCAAAAATAATATATCCTGGTTCTTCAAGTGATTTAACATTAATTACTGCCGCTAATTTTTCACCATCATCAAATTTTAACAAATTAATAATTGGAAGTCCTTTAGATATTCTACTAGCGGCTGGGATTTTAAAGGCTTTTAATAAATATACTTTACCAAAATTACTGAAGAATAATAAATTATCATGAGTGGAAGTATAAATGACCTTTTCAATAAAATCATCTTCTTGCATTTTACTTCCTGTAATACCTTTACCACCACGACGTTGTGCTCTGTAAGTGTCTACTGTCATTCTTTTAATATATCCACGATTAGTAATGGTAACAATTACATCTTCTTCTGGTATTAAATCTGCATCTTCTACTTCTAAATCTTCACTTAAATCAATTTCTGTTCTGCGATCATCACCATATTTTCTCTGAACTTCTTTTAATTCTGAAACAATGACATTCATTAATTTACTATGATTAGAAAGAATATCTTCTAAGTAATCAATAATTTCATTTAATTCTTTCTGTTCTTGTTCTAATTTTTCGATTTCAAGGCCCGTTAACCGTTGAAGTTTCATATCAAGAATAGCTTTAGCTTGAATTTCTGTTAATAAAAATTTTTCAATTAATTGTTTGGTCGCTTCCTCTGTATTTTTAGAGGCTTTAATTGTTGATACAACCTCATCAATACTAGCAAGAGCAATTAATAATCCTTCAACAATATGACATCTTGCCTTTGCTTTATCCAAATCATACTTTGTTCTTCTAGTTACAACTTCAATCTGGTGTCTTACATAGCATTCTAAAATCTGTTTTAAATTTAATACTTTAGGCTGACCATGATCTAGTGCAATCATATTCACACTATAGGTTGTTTGCATTTGAGTATGTTTATAAAGGTTATTTAAAATAACATTAACATTTGCATCTCGTCTCAATTCGATGACAATCCTCATCCCTTTCCGATTGGATTCATCTCTTAAATCGGTAATACCATCTATAATTTTATCTTTAGCAAGTTCAGCAATTCTTTCAATAAGTCTAGTTTTATTAACTTGATAAGGTATTTCAGTAATAATAAGTTCTTTTTTACCATTTTGCATAGTAGTAGTTGTCACTTTAGCTCTAACAGTAACAGTACCCATTCCTGTTTGATAAGCCTTCTTTACACTACTAAGTCCCATAATGGTTGCACCAGTTGGAAAATCAGGAGCCAAAATATATTCCATTAATTGCTCAATTGTAATATCAGGATTTTCAATTAAAGCAAGAGTACCATTAATTACTTCTGTTAGATTATGAGTTGGAATACTAGTAGCCATTCCTACTGCAATTCCAGATGCTCCATTTACAAGAAGACTAGGAAATCTTGCAGGCAAAATTAATGGTTCTTTTTCTGATCCATCATAGTTATCACCAAAATCAACAGTATTTTTATTTAAATCACGCAACATTTCTCCTGCAAGTTTACTCATTCTAGCCTCAGTATATCGCATTGCTGCAGCCCCATCACCATCAATAGAGCCAAAATTACCATGTCCATCAACAAGTGGATAACGATAACTAAAATCTTGTGCCATTCTAACCATTGCATCATATACAGCAGTGTCACCATGAGGATGATATTTACCAATAACATCACCAACGATACGAGCAGATTTTTTATGTGGTCTATCACTATAAACTCCCAACTCATTCATCGCGTAAAGAATTCTTCTATGAACTGGTTTTAAACCATCTCTTACATCTGGTAAAGCACGTGATACAATGACACTCATAGCATAACTTAAAAAAGAATTTTGCATCTCATTTGAAATATTAATCGGTTGAACCTTATCATAATCTCCATTTTCATCTAGTAAACTTTGATCAATTTTAGTCAGTTCAGGATCTATATCAGGATTGTTTTCTGAATTTTCTTCATCATTTTCTGTTTCTAAATCTAAATTATCATTCAATTTCTCTTCATTTTTATTATCTTTTTCTGACATATTCCACCTCCTAAACGTCTAAGTTTTGTACAAATACAGCATTTTCTTCTATAAATTTTCTTCTTGGTTCAACGTCTTCTCCCATTAACATAGAAAAAACTTCATCTGCCTTCTCACCATCATTAAGTGTTACTTGTAATAAAATACGTTTTTTAGGATCCATTGTTGTTTCCCACAATTGTTCAGCATTCATTTCACCTAATCCTTTATATCTTTGAATATCTCTTTTACCTGAAATTTCACTCAATTTAAAATTTAATTCCTCATCACTATAAGCATAATCTATTTTTTTCCCTTGTTGAATTTTGTAGAGTGGAGGTTGAGCAATATAGACATAACCCTTCTCAATAATAGGTCGCATAAAACGATAAAAAAATGTAAGTAAAAGCGTTCTAATATGAGCACCATCGACATCAGCATCTGTCATAATAACAATTTTATGATATCTTGCATTTTCAATTTGAAATTCATTACCAATTCCTGTTCCAATGGCCTGAATCATTGATAGTATTTCTTTATTGCTTAATGCTCTTGACAATGCAGCCTTTTCAACATTTAACACTTTTCCTCTAAGAGGAAGAATAGCTTGATAATAACTTTCACGCCCCATTTTAGCAGAACCGCCTGCTGAATCCCCTTCGACTATATACATTTCAGCAAGTTGTGGATCTTTTGTCCTACAATCGGAGAGTTTCGAAGCAAATCCTAAAGAGTCTAAAGGACTTTTTCGTCTTGTTGCTTCTCTTGCCTTTTTAGCTGCTAAACGTGCTCTAAGTGCAAGTAATGATTTTTCAATAATCATTTTTGCATTAGCAGGATTTTCTAATAAATATGCTTCAAATTTATCACTCATAGCTTGGGAAACAATTCTTCTTACCTCAGTATTTCCAAGTTTAGTTTTAGTTTGTCCTTCAAACTGCGGATCGCTAATTTTACAAGAAACAATAGCTGTTAATCCTTCACGAACATCATCACCAGATAAACTTTCATCTTTTTTAAAAATATTAGAGTTTTTACCATAGTTATTAAGAATTCTTGTTAAACTATTTCTAAACCCTTCCTCATGAGTTCCTCCTTCAGTATTGGTAATATTATTAGTAAAAGATTTTATATTACAACTATAATCTTCTGTATATTGGAAAGCTATTTCAATAAGAGTATCTTCAATAGTCTCTTCAACAACAATAATATCTGAGTGAAGAGGTTTTTTGCCTTTGTTTAAAAAACTCACATATTCTTTTAAACCACCCTCATAATGATAATCACCAAATTTTATGTTATTTGGATTACGCAAATCTTTGATTGTAAGACGTAATCCTTTATTTAAAAAAGCTAATTCTTGAATACGTTGTCTTAATGTTTCATAATCAAATGTGATTGATTCCTTAAAAATTTCCTTATCTGGGACAAATTTGACTGTTGTCCCTGTTTCTTGAGTTGTGCCAATAATCTCAAGTTGAGTTTTAGGATGACCTTTTTCAAATCTTTGACGATAAATATGTCCGTTTCGGTGTACATAAACCTCTAACCACTGACTCAAAGCATTAACAACCGATGCACCTACACCATGAAGGCCGCCTGATACCTTATAACTATTATTATCAAATTTACCTCCCGCATGAAGAACAGTAAAAATTGTCTCTGTAGCACTTACTTTAGTTTTGGGATGAATATCTGTTGGCATACCACGTCCGTTATCCACAACGGTTAGTATGTTATTCCCAAAATTATCCACACTTATTTCAACATTTATTTGATTACAAAATCCCGCTAAGGCCTCATCAACAGAATTATCTACAATTTCCCATACTAAATGATGTAAACCTCTTGGACCCGTAGATCCTATATACATTCCTGGTCTTTTTCGAACAGCTTCTAAACCTTCTAGAACTTGTATACTACCAGAATCATACTTTTTTTCAGCTTCAATTGTGGCTAAATCCTTTTCATTCATTTATCCCATCTCCTTTTCTAAAGTAATAATTTTTGCTTTATCCTTTATACAATCGTCTAGTTCTGAAAGAGTTGAACTAGATACTAACGTTTGAACATTTTTATTTAAAAGTTGAAATATATTATTTTGCCTATTTTTATCTAAATCACTTAATACGTCGTCCAATAATAATATTGGATATTCACCTTTTTCTTCTTTAAGAATTTCAACAAAAGCTAGTTTTGTACTAATTAAAGAACTTCTTTGTTGGCCTTGAGAACCGTATAAAGTTATGTTTTTATTATTAATAATAAAAACATAATCATCCTTGTGGGGTCCATAACTAGTTGAACCTCTTTTTAAATCTTCTTCCAAACAAGAATTTAATTTTTTAAAAAAATCT
>ERZ779894.929-NODE-929-length-31875-cov-7.382307_pt1 | contig 31875 bp, 27 predicted proteins | sample MGYA00511587_ERZ779894 | MGnify/ENA primary metagenome ERZ779894 (study PRJEB29588, sample SAMEA2160490) | human gut metagenome | biome: human gut; feature: human-associated habitat; material: faeces | place: Denmark | collected 2008/2010 ... | reverse complement strand
CCCCGAGCCCCCAGGGGTTTCTCGACAAGCTGGGGCCGGCTGTCTTTGCAGCCGGCCTTCTGCTATAATTTAATATGGATAACAAAAACGGGCAGGGAGGCGATGCTGTGGGATGGAGACATATAGCCAAAGGGGTAATCTGTATTTTGGCCTTTGCCAGCTGCGCAATGACTGGAACGGCGGCGAATGCACAGACCTTTCATTTAAATGGCCCAGAATATGACGCAAGCCTTACCATAAATGGGATTCCCTTTTACGGCACCTTGGCCCGGGAGGATGCTGCCGGCGGATGGAAGCTGACAATGGAAGGGACCGGGCAGGAACCTGTGCAGCTGGGGGGCATAACCTTGCAGCGAGAATGGAATGTGACGATGGACCTCTCCAAAGAGGGCCTTACCGTTGATCCAAACGGACGCTATACCGGCAGCGTCCAGATTGACGTTACCTATGATATGCAGCCCTTTGACCAAGCCGCTTTTTCCCTCGTGTTGCAAGCCCAGGGCGATGGAACCGACTTCGACGCCAAGGATGTGCAGGGCTGGTTTAGCCATGATGAAAGCCTTCCATCCAATATAGCTTGTCGTTGGTGGGATGAGGCGTTTTCCATGTATATCAGCGGGCTTTCCCAGGAGAACACAAAGACGGAACGATCTATGCAGCATACCCTTTCCTATTTACCGTGCGACACCACATTGGAAGTGGACCACACGCTTTACTATGACCTTCCTGCCCAAGGACAACGCTATATCTATACCATGCGGCCAGACCTACAGGAAAATGCAATCGTCGTACGCCTGACCGATAGCATTGGGGAAGCCCCATCCGCTTTGCCAAAGGAACCGGCGTTGAAATTGGACCTGGAGCATTTATTAAACGCCTTGGCCAATGCGCAGGCAATGCTTCGCCTTCAGCAGAAGGAGACTCTTTTGTGATAGCAAAACGCAAGACGGTGACGACGCGGCGGCAAACGTTTTTACCGCCGCTGTTGTTTTACGGATATGATGCATGAAAAGCAAGGGAACACATGAAACCAATGCTAACGCCGCACGCCCCAAGTTCTATACAAATCCATTCAGAAGATGCTATAATAAATTGGAATAAAGATTAGGATGGTGAAGTATGGACTTATCCGTTTTGAATAAAGAGCAGCGCCAGGCAGTGGAATGCTTGGAAGGTCCCTTGCTGGTATTGGCGGGAGCAGGCAGCGGGAAAACCCGGGTGTTGACGTATCGGATCGCCAACCTGATGGAACATGGGGTCAAGCCTTGGAATATTTTGGCCCTTACCTTTACCAATAAGGCGGCAAAGGAAATGCAGGAGCGCACCAGCGCTTTGGTGGATGCGGACCCGCGGGATATGTGGATCACCACCTTTCACGCCTGCTGCGTCCGCATCCTTCGAAGCGATATCCAACGCTTGGGGCGCGAGCGGAACTTCGTCATATACGATACGGATGATCAAATGTCCCTGATCGGTAGCGTATTAAAAAATTTGGGCATTAGCGATAAAGACCTGCCAAAACGAGATCTAAAGGACTGGTTTTCCGAGGCGAAAAATAGATCCCTGGAGCCGGAAAAATATATCGCGGATCATCCTGGATTGGACCAGGCGGTGTATAAGGTGTTTAAAGGCTATCAGCGCGGGCTGCTGGAGGCCAATGCGTTGGATTTTGACGACCTATTATGCATGACGCTGCAACTGTTTGAGGCATTTCCCGACGTACTGGAAAAATATCGCAACCGGTTCCAGTATGTGCTGGTGGATGAATACCAGGATACCAACCTGCCCCAATATAAGCTGATCCAGCTGCTTTGTAAGACCCATCGCAATATCTGTGTCGTGGGCGATGACGATCAGAGCATCTATGGCTGGCGAGGTGCGGATATCCGTAACATTCTGGAATTTGAAAAAGACTTTGAAGGCGCTAAGGTGATTCGGTTGGAGCAGAATTACCGCTCCACGTCGATCATTTTGGATGCGGCCAACGCGGTAATTGGCCACAATACCGGGCGGAAATCTAAGCGCCTTTGGACGGAAAAAACCGGCGGGGAACAAATCGAACTGTACACAGCCGCCAACGAGCGAGACGAATCCGCATTTCTATGTAAAAAGATCCTGGAGGGGGTTCGCGCCGGCAGGCATTATCGGGACTTCGCCGTACTCTACCGGATGAACGCCCAAAGCCGGGTGTTGGAATCCACCCTGATCAATTATGGCATTCCCAATAAAGTCCTGGGAGGCCAGCGGTTCTATGAACGGCGGGAAATCAAGGACATTATGGCCTATCTGCGGTTGATCTATAATCCGGCGGATAATATGGCCCTGCGCCGCATCATCAATGTGCCAAAACGGGCCATCGGTGAGGCGACCATTGGCGAGCTGTCTGCAGTGGCGGAGCAACGGGGGACATATATGCTTGCGGTGGCTATGGATGGGCAGGGCCTTTCCGATCGGGTAGCCCAAAAGCTGCAACCATTTTCAGAGACGATGGCCGCCTTTATCGCCCTATGCGAGACCATGCCCCTTTCCGCATTTACCGAGCAGATGATCGGCGCCCTGGAGTATGAAGCCTTCCTTCGCGCGGAAGACAAAAAGGGAGACCTGGAAAACCGGATGGACAACTTGCGAGAGCTAATCGGCAATATACGGGAAGTGGAACGGGATGTGCCGGAAGGGGAAAGCGCATTGCCGGCTTTTTTGGAAAACGTGGCCTTGGTATCCGATGTGGATGGATTGGATGGCAATGCGGATGCCGTTAACTTAATGACCTTGCATAGCGCCAAGGGGTTGGAATTCCCGGTGGTATTTCTGTGCGGTATGGAGGAAAATATCTTCCCTACCGCCCGGGCCAGAAATGCTTTGAACCAGTCTGCTTTGGAAGAAGAAAGGCGCCTTTGCTATGTTGGCATGACCAGGGCAGAAGAGAAGTTATATTTGATCCATGCTAAGCAGCGGATGCTTTTTGGAGACTATGCATTCAATAAACCTTCTCGTTTTTTGGAGGAAGTCCCAGCTGCCCTCTTGCAGCAGGACCGGCCGCCCCTTCCCCCGAGAGAACAGGCAAAGCCTAGCCACCATATACAGACGCCACGGCCCAGTTATGCCCCTGGGTTTGGGGTACGGCCTGCCCCCATGGTAGCGCCTGCTAAGCCCCAGCCCAAAACATTTCAGCTGCATCAACGGGTCAAACATGCAAAATTTGGGGAAGGTACCATATTAGAAATGACGGGGAGCGGCAACGCTATGACTGTGACCATCGACTTTGACGACGCGGGAATAAAAAAGTTTGCCGCAGCTTATGCGCCCATTACGCCGGCGGATTGACGGTAAGCAGATAGATAAAGGTAAGGAGAATCGCCATGGAAGAAAAGCTTCGGGCGTTAACGGACCGGGTCAACCAGTTGGCGCGGGCCTATTATGTGGAGGATGCCCCCCAGGTGAGCGATGGGGAGTATGACGCGCTGTTCGATCAGCTATTGGAATTGGAAAAGGAGGCGGGCTATTCCCTGCCGGATTCCCCTACCCGTCGGGTAGGAGGGGAGCCGTTGACCGCCTTTTTGCCCCATACCCATTTGGGACGGCTTTGGAGCCTGGATAAAGTGCGAACCAAGGACGATCTATTGGCCTGGGGGGAACGGGTCGAGCGGCTGCTTGCCGCCGCAGGTGCACCGAAACCAGACTATGCCCTAGAGTATAAATTCGATGGGTTAACGATAAACCTTACCTATGAAAATGGTAGGCTGGTGGCCGGGGCAACCCGAGGAAACGGCGTGGTGGGGGAAGCCATTTTACCCCAGATCATGACCATCCGCTCCCTGCCGTTAACCATTCCTTTTGTTGGAAAAATGGAAGTGCAGGGCGAGTGCTATATGCGCCTATCTGTGCTGGCGGATTTTAACGCGAAGGCCACGGAACCTTTGAAAAACGCCCGTAACGCCGCCGCAGGCGCCTTGCGTAATTTGGACCCCCAGGTGACTGCCAGCAGGCATTTGGATTGCGCTTGCTATAATGTGGGGTATATCGAGGGGAAAACCCTGACGGATCAGGCAGAAATGTTGGCCTTTTTGCGGGAACAGGGCTTTCCCGTGAGCGATTATACGGAATATTTTTCCAGCATCCAAGCTGTTTATGATGCCATTGTAGCGGCGGAAGGCCGCAGGGAAACCTTGGATTTCCTCATCGACGGCATGGTGGTAAAGGTGCGGGATTTTCAGGCCCGGCAGATCCTGGGCAGTACCGACCGGTTCCCCCGCTGGGCTATGGCTTTCAAATTTGCGGCGGAAGAGACCACCACGGTGGTAGAGGATGTGACTTGGGAGGTGGGCCGTACGGGGAAACTGACCCCACGGGCCCATCTGGAACCGGTGGAGCTTTGCGGTGCAACCATCCGGCATGCGACATTAAATAACTGGGACGATATCCAACGAAAACGGATCGGCATAGGGTCCCGGGTATTTTTACGGCGCTCCGGGGACGTGATCCCGGAGATCTTAGGGGCCGTCCCAGGGGATCAACCCCAGGCGCCTATACAAAAGCCGGAGCATTGCCCGGCCTGTGGGGCCCATGTGGAACATCGGGGGGTGCATTTGTTCTGCACCAATTCCCTGTCCTGCCGGCCGCAAATCGTAGCCCGCTTAGCCCACTTTGCTTCCCGGGAGGCGATGGATATCGAAGGCTTTTCCGAAAAAACCGCCAATCAAATGGTGGAGGAATTGGGCTTTAGCGCCATTGCAGAGCTTTATACATTGACCCCGCAGCGGCTGGAAGGCTTGAGCGGTTTTGGCCCAAAGCGGATAGAAAATCTGCTTTCTGCCATTCAAAATAGCAAGACCCCAGCCCTGGGCGCATTTATCTTTGCCATTGGCATCCCCAATGTGGGCGCTAAGACTGCACGGGATCTTGCCCGGCATTTTGGCACGCTGGAGGCCCTGCGCCAGGCCCCCTTGGATGCGTTGCTCCAAATCCAAGACGTGGGGGAAGTGGTGGCCATGAGCATTCGGGATTTCTTCCAGGACCCCTTTATCGCGGGCCAAGTGGACAAGCTGCTGGAAGAAGGGGTATCGCCTCAGGCTGAAACCAAGCCGCAGCGACAGAGCCCCCTTACCGGGAAAACGGTGGTGGTCACCGGAACCATGGAGCGGATGGATCGAAAACAGATCGAAGCCCTTATTGAAACCCTGGGGGGAAAAGCCGCAGGCAGCGTCAGCAAAAAAACCAGCCTGGTGGTAGCTGGCCCAGGAGCAGGAAGCAAGCTGGAAAAGGCCAGAGAACTCCAAATCCCCGTGATGGATGAGGCGGCGTTCTTCGCCATGGTGGAAGAGGATATATAGGGGAAGTTACCGGCGGCCTTGTAAAGTGGTTGAAAAACATGGTATAATAAATTGTTTCGGAATAAGCTGAAGAGGTGGTACCTATGGTAAACAGCATGACCGGCTTTGGCCGCAGCCTGCTATCCCGGGATGGACGGGAGATAACGGTGGAACTAAAAAGCGTGAATCACCGGTATTTAGACGTATCCTTCCGGATGCCCAGGCACATCGGCTTTGTGGAGGATTCCCTTCGCAATATTCTGAGCCAGGAGCTGAAACGTGGCCATGTGGACGTCTACCTATTCTACCGGAACACCCGGGAAGATGCCCGACAGGTATCCGTAGACCAAACCCTGTTGGGGGCTTATTTGGAAGTTGCCAGAGGGGTGGCGGAACGGTTTCAGCTGCGGGATGACATCGGCCTTTCAGCGGCATTACGGCTGCCGGATGTGACGGACGTCATTGCAGCGGAGGAGGATCGGGAAGCGGTATGCAGCCTGGCGGAGGAGGCATGCCTTTGTGCATGCCAGGAATTGAAAGCTATGCGGGCGGCAGAGGGTAGCCGGTTGTTTGCGGATGTGCGTAGCCGCTGCGAAACGGTAGAAGCGTTGGCGAACCACATAGCCCAGCGTGCGCCGTTGGTGGTGGAAGAATACCGGCAAAAACTTCAGGAACGCATTGCAGCCCTATTATCTGGCGCGGAGGTGGATCAGAGCCGTTTGGCAATGGAGGTGGCATTATTTGCGGACAAGGCTAACATCGACGAAGAGCTGGTACGGCTCAATAGCCATGTTGGCCAGATGCGGGCCATGCTGCAAGGGGATGAGCCTGCAGGCCGGAAGCTGGACTTTATCGTGCAAGAAATGAACCGGGAATTTAATACCATTGGCTCTAAAGCCAATGATGCCCAGATCGTCAATCTGGTGATCCAGGGCAAAGCTGAGGTTGAGAAGATCCGCGAACAGGTGCAAAACATCGAGTAAGCCTGGGGCGGGATAAAACGAATTTATTTAAGGAATGAGGGGGAAAATTATGCCGTTAACGCGCGAGGGTCTTTTGTTGATTATCTCCGGTCCCAGCGGGGTAGGAAAGGGTACCGTCTGCCGGGCGCTAATGGAGCGCAATGACAACATGCGCTTTTCCGTATCCTGCACCACCAGGCCGCCCCGGCCTGGAGAAGTGGACGGATTGCACTACTTCTTCAAGACGCGGGAAGAATTTGAGCAGATGGTCAAGGAAGGCGCTTTCCTGGAGCATATGCAGGTGTTCGGCCAGCATTTTTATGGCACGCCCCGGGCCTATGTGGAGCAGCAGCGGGCAGCGGGCTTGGATATTTTGCTGGATATCGACGTGCATGGCGCCATGAATGTTAAAAAAGCCTGCCCGGACGCTGTGTTGGTATTCCTTGCGCCGCCCTCTATGAGCTGCCTGAAGGAACGGCTGGTGGGACGCGGCACAGAGACCGCGGAGGCTGTGGAGAAGCGTTTCCAGGAGTCCTTTGAGGAAATGCAACACATGCCGGATTATGACTATTTGATCATCAACGACGTATTGGATAAAGCGATCCGTCAGTTGGAGCAGATCGTGGCCGTGGAACGGCTGCGGGTATCTAGAAACCAGGAATATATCGATTCCTTTCTCAACAAAGGAGGGGACGAAGCATGATGAACAAACCTGCAGTGAATGAACTGCAAAAAAAAGTGGGTTGCCGCTATATGCTGGTGACCACCGTTGCCAAGCGCGCGCGGCAGCTGTTGGACAATCCGGAAGAGTTAGGCGACCGTAAGCCGGTGTCCGTGGCAGTGGAAGAATTGGATAAAAATCTGCTGAAAGTGGATTTCCCCGAGGATTACCATAAGTAACATGGCGGCAAAAACCCTGGTACTTGGCATAACAGGCTCCATTGCCGCCTACAAAGCCTGCGATATCATCAGCCGCCTGCGCAAGCAGGACGTACAGGTGCGCGTCATCCTAACCAAGGCGGGCAGCCAATTTATTACGCCCTTGGCCCTGGAAACCATATCCCACGCACCTGTGATTACGGATATGTTTAACCGGGAGGCCCCCTGGGAAGTAGAGCATATCTCCCTTGCCAAACAGGCGGACGCATTCCTTATCGCCCCTGCTTCCGCCAACTTTCTTGGGAAGGCTGCAAACGGCATTGCCGATGATATGCTAACCACTACCATCCTGGCTACCCGGGCGCCCGTATTGGTAGCCCCGGCTATGAACAGCGCCATGTATCTCCACCCTGCCGTGCAGGAAAATATGCGCCGGCTAGCCCAGCGGGGCTATACCTTTATCCAGCCGGAAAGCGGCCATCTTGCCTGCGGTGAAGAAGGAATCGGTAGGCTGGCGGAGGTGGATGCGATCGTGGATGCAGCTATGAAGGCCATGCATCCCCGTCGTGACCTGGAAGGCAAGCGCATCCTGGTGAGCGCAGGACCCACCCAGGAGGCCATTGATCCGGTACGCTATATCACCAATCATTCCAGTGGGAAAATGGGCTATGCCCTCGCCCGGGCGGCGGCTGCCCGAGGGGCGGCGGTGACCCTGGTGTCAGGGCCGGTGTCCTTGGCTGCGCCCCAGGGGGTGGAGATCGTTCCGGTGGTATCCTCAGCGGATATGTTCCGGGCCATTGACGCCCGGTTTGATGCGTGTGATGCTTTGATCATGGCAGCTGCGCCTGCGGACTTTACCCCTCAAAGTCCCCAGCAGCAGAAGATCAAAAAGCAAGGGGGCGGCATGAGCCTAAACCTTCGCAATACCCGGGATATTTTAGGCGCCATGGGGCAGCGGAAGGAAGGAAGGGTCCTGATGGGCTTTGCGGCGGAGAGCGAACGGCTTGCAGAAAATGCCCAGGCAAAGCTGCGACGTAAAAATTTGGACTACATTGCCGCCAATGATATTTTAGCCCAGGATGCAGGGTTTGCCGTAGACACCAACCGGGTGATCCTATACGATCAAAAAGGCGGCGCCCGGGATAGCGGCCCCATGACCAAGGACGCTCTGGCGGATTGGCTGCTGGATATCCTAAGCAGCCGCCTTAGAGAACGGCCATAGTTAGCTACGTGAGACTTGTGGCAGAAAAGGGGACGCAAACCGCTTTTTATGACGCTAAGGCGGGCAGATATGCCCGCCTTGTTTTCATAATTCTGGAAGGAGAGTAGGCCAATGTATGCACAGGTGATGGTGGATATTGCCAATGCAAATGTGGATAGGCTGTTTACCTATGCGGTGCCGGAAGACCTACCCATCCAAAAAGGGCAGCGGGTATTGGTTCCCTTCGGGGCGGGAAATAAGCAGACCGAGGGGTTTATACTGGGGCTTTCCCAGGAAGAATACGTAGGCCCGGTTCGGTTAAAGTCCATCCTGCGCACCTTGGAACCCTACCCTGTGTTGGGGGAGGATCAGCTGGAACTGGCCAAATGGGTCCAGGGAGCCTATGGGTGCCTTTTGGTTGAGGCGTTGCGGCTGATGGTACCTGCCCAGTTGCGGGGAGGACGGGTGCGGGAAAAGCAGATCCGAATGGTATATGTCCCCGAGACCGTGGATGTGGAAGCGGCTCTAGCCTCCTTTCAAAAGAAGGACGGCACGCTTCGGGCCCCCAAACAGCATGAAATATTGGAGCTGGTGAGCCACTATGCCGAGGGGATCAGCGTGGGGGATATCTATGGATTCATCCCCGGCAGCGGCGCGGCGGTAAAGGCTCTGCTGGACAAAGGGCTTTTGCAAGAAAAAGGCTGTACGGTCTTTCGTTCCCCCTATGGGAACAAGCCGTTGGAACGGGATGCGCCTAGACGGCTCAACTCAGCCCAACAGGCGGCGTATATGGCGATTGTAAAAGGCATGCAGGATCAGGGCGGCACCTTTTTACTCCATGGGGTAACAGGCAGCGGCAAGACGGAGGTCTATTTGCAGGCCATCGCCAAGGCCATAGAGACGGGGGGAAGGGCCATTGTGCTGGTGCCGGAAATATCCTTGACGCCCCAGACCGTAGGCCGGTTCCGCTCCCGGTTCGGTCAGCGGATCGCCGTGCTCCACAGCCGGCTGTCTCCAGGGGAACGGTTTGATGAATGGCGCAGGATCCGGCTTGGCCAGGTGGACGTGGTGATCGGCGCCCGCAGCGCCATCTTTGCCCCTTTGGAAAATATACGCCTGATCGTGATCGATGAGGAGCACGAATCCAGCTACCGGAGCGAGATCACCCCCCGCTACAGCGCCCAGGAGGTGGCCCGCAAACGCTGCCGGCAATGGGGCGCCACCCTGGTACTGGGTAGCGCCACCCCCAGCGTGACCGCCTATTTGCAGGCGGTGAAAGGACGGTATACCCTGCTTTCCATGCCGGACCGGGTGCGAGATCTACCTATGCCTGCCGTGGAGATCGCAGACATGCGGGCGGAATTCGCTGCTGGCAATACCAGCATTTTCAGCGGTCCCTTGTACCGGCGTTTGCAGCAATGCCTGGAAGCGGGGGAGCAGGCGATCCTATTTTTGAACCGGCGGGGGTATTCCACCTTTGTTTCCTGCCGAGGGTGCGGATATGTCTTCACCTGCCCGGATTGCGACGTTTCTATGACCTACCACAAGCAGGAGGGCATGCTTAAATGCCATTATTGTGGCAAAAGCATCCCAGTACCTAGAATTTGTCCCCAATGCAAAAAGCCTTATATTAAATATTTTGGCGTGGGAACGGAGCAGGTGCAGCAACAGCTTTTAGAAGCGTTCCCCGGGGTCAAGGTGCTGCGCATGGATATGGATACTACCCGGGGGAAAAATGCCCACGATGCCATCCTAACCAGCTTTGAACGAGGGGACGCCCAAGTACTCATCGGCACCCAAATGGTAGCCAAAGGGCTGGACATCCCCAACGTGACCCTGGTGGGCGTCATTGCGGCGGACGCGGCGCTGCATATCCCGGATTACCGCAGCTGCGAGCGGACATTTCAACTGCTGACGCAAGTATCAGGCAGGGCCGGCCGCTCGGATAAGCCGGGCCACGTGGTGATCCAGACCTATACCCCAGACCATCCGGCCATCCAATTGGCCGCTGCCCATGACTACGCCGGGTTCTATCAGGTGGAGATCGCAAAACGCCGGGCATTCCTGTTTCCGCCGTATGGGATTTTCCTGCGGGCTTTGTTTATGGGGGAGGAAGAAGCCGGGCTCCAGGTCCGCGCCCACGCCTTTGCCCAAGGATTGCGGCAGGCAGTGGAACAGGCCATCCAGCAGGCGGGAGGCGATCCGAGAGCCATTTTGTTTTGCGGGGACGGCCCAGCGCCTATCCGCCGCCGGGAGGGCTTGTATCGATACCAAGCCCTGATGAAATTGGCCCGTACGGCCCAGGCCGGGGCAGCCTTGAAGGCGGCTTATGCTTTTGCAGCGCCCCAACGGGGAGATGGGTTCGGCACGCTGGAGATCAACCCATCGGATATGTTTTAATGGCAGGCGATCACCCCTGGCCGGGAGAAGGCGATACTTGCCGCAGCACGGCGCTTGGGGTATAATGATGAATATTACTGATACGTTGAAGGGACAATTGAGTTTGCATGGCAAAACGAAAGATATTTACGGATGACGCCCCCTGCCTTTATAAGGTATGCCGGCCAGTGGAACGGTTTGATGGAAAGCTCAGCGAGCTGATCGACGATATGGCGGAGACCATGTATGCGGCGGAAGGTTGTGGCTTGGCCGCGAGCCAGATCGGCATTTTGCGTCGGGTGGCGGTGATCGATTGCGGGGACGGCCTTGTGGAGCTGGTGAATCCTACGATCGTAGAAACCTCCGGAGAAGAGGGCTGCTTTGAAGGCTGTCTGTCTTTCCCAGGGAAAAGCGGCTATGTGGTGCGGCCTTCCCATGTAAAAGTCCGGGCCTATGACCGGAAGGGCGATTTATACGAATACGAGGCGGAAGGCCTGTTTGCTCGGGCGGTAATGCACGAGACAGACCATCTGGATGGCAAGGTATATACTAGACTGGTGACTGAGCCGCCAGAAGGATATAGCGAGACAGAAACAGAGGAGGAAGCGCAATGAGGATCGCCTTTCTAGGCACACCGGATTTCGCCATCCCCTCTTTCCAGATGTTGATCGATCAGGGGCATACCCTGGCCCTGTTCACCAATCCGGACCGGCCCAAGGGACGGCATGGAGATTTGACGCCGCCCCCAACCAAGGTGCTGGCGCAAAAATATGGGGTTCCCGTCTATCAATTCGAAAAGATCCGCCGCCCGGAAGGGGTGGCGGCGCTGAAGGCGTTTGCCCCGGATTTGATGGTGACCGCAGCCTTTGGCCAGATCCTCTCCAAGGAGAATTTGGAGATCCCACCCCTGGGCTGCGTGAACGTACATGGCAGCCTGTTGCCGAAGTACAGGGGAGCGGCCCCCATTCAATGGGCCATTATCCAGGGGGAGACGGTGAGCGGCGTTACCACCATGCTGACGGATGTGGGCTTGGATACCGGCCCTATGCTGCTAAAGGCGGAGACCCCCATCGGCCCAGATGAGACCGCGGGGGAATTGTTTGAACGCTTAGCTGTGCTGGGGGCCCAGCTTTTGCAAAAAACCATTGCAGGGCTGGAGGCGGGGACTTTAACGCCGATACCCCAGGATGACGCCCAGGCAACCCATTGCACCATGATCAAGAAGGAGGATGGCCGGATCGATTTCCATAAACCTGCCGCCCAGATCCATAACCTGGTGCGTGGCACAAATCCTTGGCCGGTGGCTTGGTGCCTTTTAGAGGAAACCCCCATTAAAATTTGGGAGACGCGGAAAACCAGCCGAACGGCCGATAAAGAACAATGCCCTGGCGCTTGTGTGATCGCCGATCCCAAGGAAGGCTTGTTCGTTCAGACCGGGGATGGGCTTTTGCAGATCACCTCCTTGCAGTTCCCCGGCGGCAAACGGATGGACGCCAAGGCCGCCCTGCTGGGCCGCCCGTTGGCCGGGAAGCAGTTGGTATGACCAATCCGCGAAGGATCGCTCTAGAAGCCTTGCTGGATATTACGGATGCCGGCGCGTACGCCAATTTGCGGTTGAAGGATGCGTTGGCCGGCTTGCCCCAGCGGGAAGCCCATTGGGTCAGCGCGGTGGTGTATACCACCCTGGACCATCTCCTTTACATCGACCATGTGCTGGCCGCCTTTGCAAAAGGCCGGGTCCAGCCTGTGATCCGGGGGGTCCTGCGCATGGGGGTAGCCCAGCTGTTGTATATGGATGTGCCGGATAACGCTGCCTGCAACGAGAGCGTAAATCTGTGCAAGCAGGTGGGAAAGCAGAAACTCGCAGGCTATGTAAACGGCGTGCTGCGGGCCATCTGTCGGAACCGAGATAATTTGCCGCCGCTGCCGGACGATCCAGCCGATCGGCTGAGTATTCAATTTAGTTGGCCCCGATGGCTGGTAGAGGAATATGTGGCCCAGTACGGGGCGGAATTTACCGCCGCTCTACTGGATGCCAAGGCCCCTGGAATGACCTTGCGGGCCCAGTATCCCTATACAACGGAAGAACTTCGCGCAAGCTTACAGGCAGCGGACATTCCCTTTCATCCAGGCAAGCTCGTACCTGAGGCCTGCGTATTGGAGCGGGGGGTGGACGTTGCCAGGCAAGAAGGATTCCGGGCCGGCCGTTATACTGTGCAAAGCGAAAGCGCCATGCTGGTATGCAAACTGCTGGCGCCCCAAAAGGGGATGCGGCTGCTGGATGCTTGCGCCGCACCAGGAGGCAAGACCGCGTACCTATCCCATTTGCTGGAAGGGGAAGGGCATATAGAAGCCTGGGAGCTGCATCCCCATCGAAGTGCGCTCATCCAAAAGACCCTGGAGCGGCTTCATGTGGAAGGGGTTACGGTACAGATACGGGACGCCGCCCAACAGGACCCGGCAAAAGCTGAGGCCTTTGACGCTGTTTTGGTGGACGCCCCCTGTTCCGGCCTGGGGGTATTCGGCAAGCCGGATGCCCGGTATGCAAAAAGCGATGCCCTCATCGGCGCTTTGGCCGGCATACAAAAGCAGATTCTGGATGCCTGCGCCGGTTATGTCCGGCCGGGCGGGACCTTAGTATACGCAACTTGTACCATATCCCGCCGGGAAAATGAAGGCCAGATCCGTTCCTTTTTGGCGAACCATCGGGAGTTTCAGCCGGGAAATATGGACGCGTTGCCAACATCGCTACAGAAACGGGCAAAAGATGGGATGGTACAGCTTTTCCCCCATCTGGATCATTCGGAGGGATTTTTTATGGCAAGGCTGGTGAAGGCCAATGGATGAACCCCTGGCGCTTATGTCCATGGACCTTGCAGACCTGCAGGCGCTGATGGAAGGCTGGCGGGAGCCGGCATTCCGGGCAAAGCAGGTCTATGGGTGGCTTGCCCGGGGCGCAAGGCCGGAGGAGATGACCAACCTGTCCAAAACCCTCCGGCAGCGCCTTGGAGAATTGCCCTATGGAGGCGCTGCCATCTATGATAAACGGGTATCCCAACGGGACGGCACCATAAAATATTTGTTTGCCCTGGAGGATGGCAACCTGGTGGAAGGGGTGCTGATGCGCTACCACTATGGTAACACCCTATGCATCTCCACCCAGGTGGGATGCCGGATGGGCTGCGCATTTTGCGCCTCCACCCTGGAGGGTTGCGTACGGGATCTACATCCTGGGGAAATGCTTTCCTTTATTGCCTGCGCAGAACGGGACGAACCGGCGCAAAACCGGAGCCGCACCGTCACCAATATTGTGTTGATGGGCAGCGGCGAACCTCTGGATAATTATGACAACGTGGTAAAATTCCTCCATATGGTGACGGATCCGGCGGGTATGGGCATCAGCCCCCGAAACATATCCTTATCCACTTGCGGCCTGGTGCCTAAGATATGGACCTTTATGGAGGACGCGCCCCATGTAACCCTGTCGATTTCCCTGCATGGGGTGGACGATGAAAGCCGTAGCCGGATCATGCCGGTAAACCGCCGGTACGGCTTATCCCAGTTGATCCCCGCAGCCAAAGGGTATGCGGATAAAACCGGACGGCGCGTGGTATTTGAATACGCCCTGATCGCAGGGCAGAACGCCTCCAAAGAAGATGCGGCTAAGCTGGCCGCACTTTTGCGGGGCGTAAACTGTCATGTAAACTTGATCCCGCTTAATCCAGTAAAGGAACGGGGGCTAGCCGGTATTAGCCGGGAAAAAGCCCATCAGTTTGCTGGTTGGCTGACGGAAAGGGGGATCTCTGCTACCGTGCGCAGGGAGATGGGAACGGATATCGAGGGCGCATGCGGACAGCTGCGCCGCCGGGTACTGGCAGAAGGGAAAGGAGGAAGCCTGCAGTGAGGTTTGCTGCAAAAAGCGAACAGGGCAAGCGGATTCAAAACGAGGACCAGCTTTTCATCCCGACTCGGCCGGGCGACGTTCCTTTGGCTGTGGTGGCGGACGGCATGGGCGGCCATAACGCAGGGAGCACGGCCAGCACCCTGGCGGTGGAGGTGCTGGTGGAGCAGCTGCGCAAAGGGGGCATTGAGCCCATCGAAGACCGGATCCTTGCCGCGTTAGAAGCTGCGAATGCCGCCGTTTACCAACACGCCCTGGAAAATCCAAACTGCCGGGGTATGGGGACTACCATGGTGCTAGCCCTGGCCTTTAAAAGCAAATATGTGGCTGCCAATGTGGGAGATAGCCGCTTGTATTTTTTTGATGGGCAAGGGTTGACCCAGATCAGCCACGATCACTCCTATGTTGCCCAATTGGTGGCCGCCGGGCAGATCACCCCAGAACAGGCCATGCATCACCCTCGCAGGAATATTATCACCCGGGCCCTGGGTACCCGACAGGCGGAACAGGCGGATCTGTTTCGAGGGGAGTGGAAGCAGGGGGATATGCTTCTGCTTTGCTCGGATGGGTTATATGGGGTGCTGGACGACCGGGAGATGGCTAGGATCCTGCGGGAAGAGCCGGATCTGGACGCCGCGTGTGAGCAGTTGGTGCGCAATGCCCTGTACGGGGGGACAACGGATAACGTCAGCGTTGTGCTGATTCGGAACGAGGAGGGAAAATGATCGGCAGCATCCTGGGAGGCCGTTACCGTGTGGATAGCCTGATCGGCGCAGGCGGTATGGCCAATGTATATAAGGCATACGACGAAGTGGAAAAGCGGACTGTGGCAGTCAAAATGCTCAAAAAGGAGCATCAAAACGACGCAGAGTTCGTCCGTCGCTTTGCTCGGGAAGCCCAGGCGGTGCTTTCCCTGTCCCATCCGAATATCGTTGCGAGCTATGACGTTGGCAACGATGAAGAAACCGGCCTGCCTTACATTATCCTGGAGTATGTGGAAGGCGGCACGCTAAAAGAATTGATACAAAAAAGAGGACCGCTCAGCCCTAAGACCGCCATCAATATTGCTTGCCAAGTATTGGACGCATTGCAATATGCCCACACCCGGGGCATCATCCATCGGGACGTAAAACCCCAGAATGTGATGATCACCCCCAGGGGAAAAGCAAAGCTGGCAGACTTTGGCATCGCACGGGATGCGGCGGCCACCACCCGTACCTTTGCGGGCACCAATGTAATTGGTTCCGTGCATTATATTTCCCCAGAACAGGCCAAGGGCGATGCGGTAAGCGAGCGGAGCGATATTTATTCCTGCGCCATCATGCTGTATGAGATGTTGACAGGGCAGGTGCCCTTTGCAGGGGATAATTCCGTAGCCATTGCCCTGAAGCATTTGCAGGAAGAGATTATCCCGCCCATTCAGGTGAATCCCAGAATTCCTCGAGCCTTAAGTGACGTGATCGTAAAGGGCGCGGCAAAAGACCCGTCCTTGCGGTATATCAGTGCGGAAGAGATGCGGTTGGATCTGATCCGTGCCCTGCGGGAACCCCACGGAAAGTTTGCCCGCATTGTACAGCCCAGTACGGAGAAACGCCGCAAAGCAAGCAGTAGCCTGGGGGTCGGTACCATCGCCTTAGCGATTGTAGTGCTGTTGGGCCTATTTGGAAGCGCGTTTCTGATAACCCAAACCCTTCGTGGAAGGAACGGGGATCGCGCCTCGGAATACATTGTCCCGACCCTTACAGGCAAAACGTTGACGGAGGCACGGGATCTAGCTAAATTACGGGGATTCCAGGTATCGGTAAGCAACTATGTGGCCAGCACGGAATATCCGGCAGACCAGGTGATCTCCCAAACCCCAGATAAGGGGACCATTGGGCAGGAAGGGGATGTGATCACCGTGGTGGTCAGCTCTGGCAACGGCGGCTTGGTAGCGCCGAACCTGTTGGGGAAGACCCTACAGGAAGTTATGCTGATCATGGCGGAAGAAAACCTGCAGCTTGGGGATACCACCTATGCCATCAGCGAGCAACCGGCTGGTCAGGTGATCCGGCAGGAGCCGGAGGCTGGCACCCTTTTGGAGGCGGAGGACCGGATCAATATTTGGGTCAGCGGTACGGAAATATCCGGCGGCGAAATGCCAAACCTGATTGGCTTGAGCTTGTCCCTGGCTGTGCAAGCGGCGCAGGAAAACGGCTATGAACAGATTTGGGTCCGGTTCGTTACGCCGGATGATGGCGCAGAAGAGGAAAAAGTGCAGCGGCAAAATCCCCCGGCAACCCTTCAAACCAGCGGGGATACCCGGGTGGAGCTTTGGGTCAATCGTTCGTATCTGGGAGATTATGCAGCGGATATCGCCATCAATTTAGACATCGACCAAGAGGAGCAGCCGGTGGTGGTAACCGCGCAGATGAGCAATGGCGCGGAAGTGGTGCTATATGAAACGACCTTAGGTGTGGGGAAACAACAGCCGATTTCTTTTACAGGGTATCTGCGCAGTGAAGGGGAATATACCTGCATTGTGTATGTTGGCGGAACGGAAGTGCGGCGCTTTACCAACGCCTTTATGGAACGATGATGCAAGGCCGTATACTAAAAGGCGTTGGAAGCTTTTATACCGTACAAGGGGAAAATGGCGCGGTGGTTTGCAAGGCCCGCGGACGATTTCGCAAAGAAGGGCTTGTGCCGGTACCAGGGGATTGGGTGGATTATGACGTGGGGGCGGATGAAAATGGGTATCTGTTGCAAATACACCCCCGGCGAAACTTGTTGACTAGGCCGGCAGTATCCAATATTGACCGATTGTTTATCGTGCTATCTGCATCCCAGCCAGAAATGGATCTTCTCCTTTGCGATAAATTGCTTCTACAATGCGCCAGTAGATCCATCCAGCCGATTTTGGTATGCAACAAGTGTGACGATGGACCAGAGGAAAGCTATATCGAGCTGGCGGCGCAATACAAACCAGCAGGCTACGCTGTGTTGCCGGTATCTGCGAAAACAGGGTATGGCATCCCGGAGATCATCAAGAGGATGGAAGGCTGCGTATGTTGCTTTGCCGGTCAAAGCGCCGTAGGGAAGAGCTCGCTGCTCAATTGCATTTTGCCGGATCTGACCCTAGAGGTAGGCGACCTTTCCCGAAAAACTGCTCGCGGCCGTCATACCACCCGACACGCGGAGCTTTTTCCCGCTTTTGGTGGGGCAGTGGTGGATACGCCGGGCTTCAGCTTGTTTGATATGGCTCCCATGGAACCTCAGGAGCTTGCAGGGCTTTATCCGGAAATGGCTGCTGTTAAGCAGGATTGCCGGTTTCCCGGCTGTCTGCACATTACGGAACCAGATTGCGCTGTGAAGCCCTTGCTGGAAACCGGCGGCCTGCATCCGCAACGGTACGCAAGATATAAGGTTTTTATTGAAGAATTAAAGGAAATGAGGAAGTATCGTTATGATTAAGATCGCGCCATCGATCCTTTCGGCAGATTATGGGAACTTGGGGCCGGCTGTGGCCAAGCTAAAGGCCTGGGGTGCAGATTATGTGCATTTTGACGTAATGGACGGGTCCTTTGTGCCGGCCATCAGTTTTGGCGCCGGCATCTGTAAGGCCATTCGCGCCTATACGGATCTTCCCCTAGACGTACACCTCATGGTGGAGCACCCAGAAACCCAAATTGCGGCCTTTGCCGAAGCCGGCGCTGATATCATCACCATCCATGTGGAAGCAGACCGCCATGCCCATCGGACGCTCCAGCAGATCCATGGACTGGGCTGTAAAGCCGGCGTGGTACTCAATCCAGGCACGCCCATATCCATGGCGGAGCATCTGTTACCCAGCTGCGAAATGGTGTTGCTCATGTCGGTAAACCCAGGCGCAGGCGGCCAGTCCTTCATTCCAGAAACCTTGCCAAAGCTGCGCCAATTGCGGCAGCTGGTCCAAAGCAAGAACCTAAACATAGATATTGAAGTGGATGGGGGGATCAATCCGGAAACCGCCAAGCTGTGCTTGGAGGCTGGTGCAAACGTGCTTGTAGCCGGCAGCAGCGTATTTTCCGCTTCCGATCCCCAGGAGATGATTGCCCGGTTAAGGGGCTGAGCTCGTTTTTTCCATCCTGCGATTTACCGCTTTTATGTTGGGCCAAAAGTCTGGAACAGGCATATGCCCCTCCAGGATTTGGAAACAAAAATGAACACGGATAGGAATCTTGTTTCCTATCCGTGTTTTTATTTAAAATCGGCAGTGTTTGGTCTATGCTAGATCTGTGCCTCCCCGGTCGCCCCATGGTTTGCGGGTGCGCCTTGTATTGCAGGCAGACAGAAAGGGGGCAACGCCCCTCGGCTATGTTCGCATCCAAGAGCAAGTGCCCCTGGTAAAGGGCAACTACTTTCCAGGAATTGGGCAAGCCGGCTGTTGCCGTACCCATTCTTTTTTTAAGATGGCATATTGCACGGTGTTTTCATATTTGGGCGTGCCGTCCAGATTTGTCACAAAGGAGACAAATTCGAGAAATACGCCTTCCCGGCGCATCCCCAGCTTTTCGCAGAGCCGCTGGCTGGAAAGATTATCCTCCTCAGTATAGGCATAAATGCGCCTTGCGCCTTTTTGATAAAACAGATAGTCAAAGAAAGCCCGAGCCGCTTCCAAGGCGTATCCTTTGCCCTGGTAATCTCCATGCAGCATCCAGCAGGGGCTGAATGTATCGCGCACAGCGTTCTCGTCTGCGTGCGGCTCCCCCGGTTCCGGATATGCGTCAATTTCACCGATGACCTTGCCGGTTTCTTTTAGAGTAATGGCAAAATAATACTCGGTTTCGCCTAGACGCTTTTTCATTTCTTCCTTGGCTTCAGCCAAGGAGCTCAGTTTCATGCACGCAAAACAGTTTACGGAAGGTTCTTTGAGATATTCATAAACATCCGCTGCGTCTGTTTCTAAAAAAGGGCGTAAAATCAATCTTTCCGTTTCCATGATCATGTTGCAATACCTCAAAAAAAATGGGATAAGACCCTAAATGATCTTATCCCGCATGGTCGGGGCGACAGGATTTGAACCTGCGACCTTTTGGTCCCGAACCAAACGCGCTACCAAACTGCGCTACGCCCCGGGAAGTGGAGCCAACGAGGGGACTCGAACCCCTGACCTGCTGATTACGAATCAGCTGCTCTACCGACTGAGCTACGTTGGCAGCTGGCAAAAGACGAAAATCGCGCCGACAATTATTATAGCATAGACCGATGAACCTGTCACTACCTTTATTTACGAAAAATTCCATAGAATGCGTAGACGGACTCTTGCAGCGTTAGGCATTTTCGTGTATTCTAAATAATGTATGGCCGTAAAGATGCGGCTTATAAAAGGATCGCAGCGCGTGCATGCCGGCCTATCCTTGGAGACGTGGCGGGCTTTCATAGGATTGTATTGAAAAGGATGTGTCCTTTTCAGGAAGCGAGGAAACCATGGAAAAGCCTTTGGTGGCAGTGGTGGGCCGCCCCAATGTTGGAAAATCCACCTTTTTTAACCGTATTGTTGGGAAACGCATCGCCATCGTGGAGGATACGCCTGGCGTTACCCGGGACCGTATCTATGGAGAGGCGACTTGGTTGGAGCATACCTTTACCCTGGTGGACACCGGCGGTATTGAACCGGTCAAAGAGGATATCATCAGCACCCAGATGCGCCGGCAAGCTCAGCTTGCCATCGATATGGCGGATGTGATCATCTTCTTGGTGGACGGGCGGGAAGGCTTGACTGCCGCAGACGAGGATGTGGCCGCTATGCTGCGCCGTTCCCACAAGCCCATTGTCCTGGCCGTCAACAAGGTGGATCACCCAAAATTTGAAGAGGCCATCTATGATTTTTATAGCTTAGGCATAGGCGATCCCATCACCATCTCCGGTGAACAAGGTTTGGGTTTGGGCGATCTATTGGACGAAGTGGTCTCATATTTCCCGGCTACGGAAGTAGAAGAGGCGGAGGATACCACGTCTATCGCCATCGTGGGCAAGCCAAACGTGGGTAAATCCAGCCTGGTAAACGCCTTGCTGGGCTATGAGCGCACCATCGTCAGCGAGATCGCCGGTACCACCCGGGACGCCATCGATACGCCCTTTGTTCACGATGGACAATCCTATACCTTGGTGGATACCGCCGGCATCCGCCGCAAAAGGGCCATTGACGACGCGACCATCGAACGCTATAGCGTGATCCGTTCCCTTGGCGCCATACGCCGGGCGGATGTGGCGCTGATCGTGGTGGATGCAAGCCAGGGCATGAGCGAACAGGATGTGCGCATCGCAGGATATGTGCATGAAGAAGGCAAGGCCTCTGTGGTAATTGTGAATAAATGGGATCTCATTGAAAAGGATACCTACACCATGAACCAATTTAAGAAAAAGATCTATGCAGATCTTGCGTTCATGGATTATGTGCCCATTTTGTTTATTTCCGCCAAGACCGGCCAGCGGGTCAATAAGGTGTTGGAGATGGCTAGATATGCCTATGAGCAAAATTGTAGGCGGATCTCCACCGGGACCCTGAACGATATTATCAACGAGGCCATCACCATTACCGAACCTCCCAGCGATAAGGGCCGGCGGTTGAAGATATACTATGGCACCCAGGTATCCATCAAGCCGCCTACCTTTGTGCTGTTTGTCAATGACCCTACCCTGATGCATTTTTCCTATAAGCGGTATTTGGAGAACTACTTGCGCAAATCCTTTGGCCTGGACGCAACCCCCATCCGTTTGCTGATTCGGGAACGCTCCAGCAAGGATACCGGCCCCCATTAAGACATGCTTTCCCCAGCCCAAGCTGTATTCCATCAGCTTGGGCTTTTTTTTACCTGCATGTCCCATCTTTCTGACCATACGACCCAAGGATGCATATTGTCCGCTCTCGCACATATATATCTAATGCTTACATGCAAAAAGCGGGGAGGTAACGGGATATGGAGCGAATTGAGCTGTATCGGGATATTGCCGAGCGGACAAATGGCGATATTTATATTGGCGTGGTTGGGCCGGTGCGCACAGGCAAATCCACCTTCATCAAACGCTTTATGGATATGCTGGTGCTGCCGGGTATGACGGATGAGCATAAAAAAGCGCGGCTTACGGACGAATTGCCCCAAAGTGCTGCAGGGACCACCATCATGACCACCCAGCCGAAATTCATCCCCAATGAAGCGGCTGTACTTTCTTTGGAGGAAGGGGCGGAGGTCCGGATCCGGATGGTGGATTGCGTAGGCTATATGGTGCGGGGCGCTACCGGCCACATGGAAAACGATATGCCGCGGATGGTCCGCACCCCTTGGTTTGATTATGATATTCCCTTTGAAGAGGCGGCTGAGATCGGCACGCGAAAGGTTATAACCGAGCATAGCACCATCGGCGTGGTGGTGACCACCGATGGCAGCATCGGCCAGATCAGCCGGGCGGATTATGTGGAAGCGGAACAGCGGGTCATTCAAGAATTGCGGGAGCAGGGAAAGCCTTTTGTGATCCTGCTTAACAGCACCCATCCGGATGCGGATGAAACCGTAGAATTGGCCCAGACCTTATCTCAACAATATGGCACCGCAGTGCAGCCCTTAGACGCCCTTCACATGAGCGCCCAGACCGCCATGGGCATTTTGGAGACGATCTTATATGAGTTCCCCATCCGGCTCTTGCATATCCGGTTGCCAGGCTGGCTAAGCGCCCTAGGCCGGGAGCATTATTTGGTGCGCCGGGTTCTGGAACCTTTGGAAGCATCCTTGGACGGCATTAGCAAGATGCGGGATTATACGGCCGTGTTGGAGGCGCTGCAGGAGATCGAGGGGTTTGAGGCCGGTATGTTGCGGCAGGTGTCCCTGGGCAGCGGCCGGGTGGAGATGGAACTTCGGCCCAAGGATGGGTTATTCTACACCATCCTGGGGGAGGAATGCGGCTATGAGATCAAGGATGACGCCCATTTGATCGCCACCATTCGGGAGTTCGTAGGGGCAAAACGGGCGTATGACCGGCTGCAATATGCCTTGGAACGGGCAAACGCCACAGGCTACGGCATGGTGCCGCCGGCTTTGGAGGAAATGGAATTGGAAGAGCCCACCTTGGTGCAGCAGGGCAGCCGCTATGGGATCCGGCTCAAGGCCAAGGCTTCGGGAATGCATTTGATCCGGGTAGACGTGGAAAACGAGATCGTCCCCTTGGTAGGCACGGAAGCCCAAAGTACGGAATTTATGCACTATTTGACGGATACCTATAAAAAAGACCCCAGCGAATTGTGGCAAACCAATATCTTTGGCAAACCCCTATTTGAACTGGTAAAAGACGGGATGACCTCCAAGGTGGACCGAATGCCGGACGATGTACAGCACAAACTGCAAACCACCGTACAACGGATGGTCAACGATGGATGCAACGGCTTGATCTGCATTCTCCTATAGGCATTCCATAGCAAGGGACGGCTGCGAACCAGCCGTCCCCTTTTTCATATAAAAAACGCTTTCGACCCTTGGGGCCGGTATAAATGGGGTTGCAGATCCAGACGGGGCGGGGAGGGGCTATGGGGTCAGCCCTTGCCAAACACTCGAATGCCAACCCTTAACCGGTTCTTCCGGGTTTCCCCCAGGACGCCTTCGTACTGGAAGCGGCCATAGCCCCGGACGGAAACCTTAGCGCCTTCCCGCACAGATTCGCTGGGGCTGCGAACCAACCGGCTATCGATGTATACTTTTTCATTTTCCACCAAAGCCTTGCCTTGGCTTCTGGGGAGATCGTATACTGCCGCCACCAAGGCGTCCAACCGTAAGGAGGGGACTAGATACGGGGCAATGTCCGGAAGCTGAAAGGCCTGCGAAGGCGGCATTGCGGGAAAACAGCGGATGCTGGTGCGCTTTACCTGGGTCAGGTTTTCCTGAATAAAAGGCGCCATGGCGTCCAGGCAAAAAACATAGCCTGTATTTCCTTGGAGCAGGATATCCCCAAACACTTCCCGCTCCAAGCCTAGCCCCATCAACGACCCTAAGAAATCCCGGTGGGTTAGTTCATCGGCAAACCGGTGGGACAAGGGTTCCATGCATAGGCAAACAACTGGAGAGGCATACGGGACCCCAAAGAGCGCCTCGCTGCCAAAGGCGGCTATCCGGCGTTCTGCGTAAAGATATCCGCCATCCAGCACAGGGGGGAAGGGGAGGCGCAGGGTAAGTAACAGGGCCTGCTCCGCAGGGGATAAAAAGGCGGTTTGCGTCCAATAGCCCTGGCTGTCCGCCCGGGCGGCTAACTCTGAAAAGCGTTTTTTCAGCAGTCTGTCTTCACTTTCTCCCATATTGCATAGCTCCCTTGATTCTCTAATTGCAGCCGCTCTAAAAACCCACGCACTTCTCCGATGCACTGATCTACTTCCTTGCGGAAGGCGCTGGCAGGAACCCGAAGCGCCCCTTTGCCCAGCACAATAAGCTGCTCCAGGCCGTCGGAGGTTGCCACCCGGATCTGCCGGTTGGGACCAAGCTTGGCGGTAACCCGTTCGATATATACATCGGCGATCTCCGCTTCCCGGGTATAGACCAGATAGATGCCGCCCTGTTTTTCCACCCGTTCTTCCCCTCCGGTGACCTTATATGCGTCAAATACCAGAATTAGGTTACACTGCCGATAGCCTTGATAATCCATCAGCAACCGGATCAGCGCTTCCCTGGCGATATGTAATCCCTCCCGGGCCAAAGCCCGCAGATCATCCCATGCATAAATGATGTTGTATCCATCTACCAACAGATAACTCTCGGCTGGGTCTGTAGCTTGGAGCATGGTATCCGTGGTTAACGTGGGAACATTGGGCTTGGGACGCAATAGGAACGTACGGTCCTTGACTGGGCCATAGGTCTTTTGAAAGATGGCGGCCAGCTCCGCTTCCTCGTCCTTGCCTTTGCTGCGTCCCGTTCCAGCATCGGCTACCGGGGCGGCATCTGCGCCTTGCTGGAAAACACCGCAACGGGCAGGCACCTGATCCCACTTTACGGTAATGCCCGCCCCGTGGCTGCAAAAGACGGAATCCGGCGTGTTCTCTAAATCCCGTTCCGGGTCATAGCCGCTTTCCTGCAGGATGCGCTCCGGGTTTTTGCAGGGGCGGTATCCATCCGGGACCAGGGAAAGCCTGCCGTTTCCCCGGGTATAGGAGGCGACTTGCTTGGCATAATCCCCCAAAGCGGCCACTGGGCCGCTGCCTGTCAGGACGGCCCCGCCGCCTTCCCGGGGCAATGGTTCAAACCCGCAGTCCATTCGCTGTAAGTCCGACATGGCGCGGCCTATGGAATCTTCCGGCAATTCCAGCCGAAACCGATAATAAGGCTCTAACAAAATGGAATCTGCCTGCATTAGGCCCTGACGAACCGCACGATAGGTGGCCTGCCGAAAATCGCCGCCTTCCGTGTGCTTTAGGTGGGCCCGGCCATCCAGCAGCGTAATGTGCACATCGGTAAGGGGCGCGCCGATCAGCACCCCCAAGTGTTGCTTTTCCGCCAAATGGGTCATAATCAGCCGCTGCCAGTTCCGGGCCAGCACATCCTCCGGGCATTGGGTATCCAATACCACGCCGCTGCCAGGAGGGCCTGGTTCCAGCTGCAAATGCACATGGGCATAATGCCGCAAAGGCTCATAGTGGCCGAAGCCCTCCACAGGTTCACGGATGGTTTCTTTATAGAGGATCGCCCCCGGCCCAAAGGCGACCTTTAAACCAAACCGCTGGGCGATTAAACGCTCCAGGACTTCCTTATGCACTTCCCCCATAAGCTGGGCATGGATCTCCCGGCTTGCTGCGTCCCAACTTAGATGCAGCAAAGGGTCTTCCTCCTGAAGCTGCTTGATTTTCCCGTAGGTATCGTAGAGATTGGTCTCGGGGGGAAATAGCAGGCGATAGGTCAAAACCGGCTCCAAAATAGGCGGTTTGTCATCCACCTCCACCCCAAGGCCCTGGCCCGGACGGGTATGGGTCAAGCCGGTCACTGCGCAAAGGGTACCTGCCTCCGCTTGGGGGATGGGGGTATATTTTGCGCCTGTATAGAGCCTAAGCTGGTCGGCTTTCTCTTCCCACAGATCATCGGGGCCCGTGGCGGCAGAGCGATTGCACAGCATATCCTTGGCACGTAGAATCCCGCCTGTGATTTTCATCCAGGTAAGCCTTGCGGTCCCCTCGTAGGTCACCTTGTAAACCCGCGCGCCAAAGGCATCCCCATAGGCGGGTTGCCGGGTATATTGTAGAAGCCCCTGCAAAAAATCCGGTATGCCTTCTAATTTGAGGGCGGCGCCAAAGTATACGGGAAATAGCTTCCTTGCCTGAATGGCCTTTGCGATCCGCCCATCCTCCAGATGGCCTTGCTCCAAGTAGCGTTCCATCAACGCCTCGCTACACATGGCCGCTTCTTCCTCCAGCGCAGGCCGTGGCAACGAAAAATCCGTACATGCGCTGCTAAGCCGCTGCCGCAATTCTTTTAGCAGCGCGGCCTGGGAGGCGACAGCCAGATCCATTTTATTTACAAAGAGAAAAACCGGTACGCCATACCGTTCCAACAGCCGCCAAAGGGTCTCCGTATGGGATTGCACTCCGTCTGATCCGCTGATCACTAGCACCGCATAATCCAACACCTGGAGCGCACGTTCCATTTCCGAAGAAAAGTCTACATGGCCTGGGGTATCCAGCAAGGTCAAGCATGTATCCGCTACTTGCAGGAGGGCCTGCTTTGAAAAGATCGTGATCCCACGCTCCCGCTCTAAACCATTGGTATCTAAAAAGGCGTCCCCATGGTCTACCCGGCCCAGTCGCCGCAAGGCCCCTGCGGTATATAGCAGCCCTTCTGATAATGTGGTTTTCCCCGCATCCACATGGGCCAGCATGCCCACTACCAAACGCTTCATCCTTATGCTCCAATACAAAATATCCCTATTATTGTATCACAGATGGGGTACCCTATGAAAGGGCGCAGAGGGTATAGCAATGGTTTAAGACGGTGCCGTTTCTGGTTTTTTTCTGCGCCCACGGGAACCTCTTGCGGCAGGTAAGGGTTGGGTGGTATGATAAGCATGACAGCTTTTATATATATAAGGAGGAGGAACTGTATGCACAATCCTGTTCAGGTTACCAGTGATATGTACTGGGTGGGCGCCAGCGATCGACGCCTTGCCTTATTTGAAAACGTATTCCCCATTCCCAAAGGCGTATCATACAATTCCTATCTTGTGTTGGATGAAAAAACCGTTTTATTGGATACAACGGATCGGGCTGTAAGCGGGCAGATGTTGGAAAACATCGCCTATCTGTTAAATGGACGGGCTTTGGATTACCTCATCGTAAACCACATGGAACCAGACCACGCGGCTTCCATGGGTGAGTTGGTGCTGCGCTACCCTGCTATGCAGATCGTATGCAACGCCAAAGCCCTGGCCATGATCCGGAACTATTTCGATTTTGATATTGATAGCCGGGTAATGGTTGTAAAGGAAGGGGATACCCTGCAAACCGGCCGGCATAGCTTTTCCTTTGTGATGGCGCCTATGGTCCATTGGCCCGAGGTGATGGTCACCTATGATGCAGCCGACCGGGTATTATATTGTGCGGATGCTTTTGGCACCTTTGGGGCGCTCAATGGCAACATTTTTGCAGATGAGGTGGACTTTGAAGGGGAATGGCTCCCGGAAGCCCGGCGGTATTATACCAATATCGTAGGCAAATATGGCAACCAGGTTCAAGCCTTGTTAAAAAAGGCATCGGCGTTGCAGATCGATCTGCTTTGCCCGCTGCACGGGCCCATTTGGCGGTCCAATATTGCCTGGTTTGTGGAAAAGTATAGCCGCTGGAGCGCCTATGTGCCGGAAGAGCAGGCGGTAATGATCGCTTATGCTTCCGTATATGGCGGGACGGAAAACGCCGCCAACATCCTGGCTTCGAAACTGGCAGAGAAGGGGCTCCGGAATATCGCCATGTACGATGTTTCCAACACGCATCCGTCTATTATCGTATCCGAAGCCTTCCGTTGCAGCCATTTGGTCTTTGCATCCACCACCTACAATGCAGGTATTTTCTGCAATATGGAAACGGCCTTATTGGATATTAAAGCCCACAATCTGCAAAACCGCACAGTGGCCTTTATTGAAAACGGTTCCTGGGCGCCAACCGCAGGCAGCTTGATGCGCGCGCTATTTTCCGGCATGAAGGGGATGACCATCCTGGACGAGGAAGTGCGTATCCTTTCCAGCTTGAAACCTTCCCAATTGGAGCAGCTGGACGCCCTTGCCGAGGCGATCGCCCAGAGCCTCCCATGCAGCGCCCGTACCGCCAATTGCCCCAGCGCCCAGGAGACCATCGAGCCTGCCGCCCTCTTTAATTTGAGCTATGGTTTGTTCGTCCTCTCGGCAAAAAATCAGCAAAAGGACAACGGCTGCATCATCAATACCGTTACCCAGGTCACCGATACCCCCAAGCGGATCTCCATCGCTGTCAATAAGGGGAATTTGACCCATGATATGGTTTTGGCTTCCGGCCAGTTTAATGTATCCATTTTGGCAGAGGACGCACCCTTTCAGGTGTTTAAAGATTTTGGCTTCTGTAGCGGCAGGACCGTAGACAAATTCCAGGATGCGCCGGTTGCCCGCAGCGCCAATGGGCTCTACTATTTGACCAAGTATACCAATGGGTTTATCTCGGCCCGGGTGCTGCAATCCATAGACCTGGGAAGCCATACCGTGTTCATTGCCGAGGTCACGGAAGCAAAAGTCCTACGGGACGTCCCCTCCGTAACCTATGCCTACTACCATGCCCATATCAAACCTAAGCCGCCGGTAACTGGACCCAAGAAAAAGGGCTTTGTTTGTAAAATTTGCGGCTATATTTATGAGGGCGATACCCTGCCTGCGGATTTTATTTGTCCGCTGTGCAAGCATGGCGCAGATGATTTTGAACCGCTGGGTGATTGACCCAATGATGCGTTACAGGGTCTTTACCATATATTTCTGTTGATGGAGAAAGGATTTTTACCATGAAAAAGTACGTATGCGATGTTTGCGGCTATGTATATGACGAGGCCGAAGGCGCGCCGGATCACGGCATTGCGCCGGGTACAGCTTGGGAAGATGTGCCGGATGATTTTGTTTGCCCCCTTTGCGGCGTAGGAAAGGATATGTTCCACGAAGAATAGTAGGGCAGCGGTCTCTTTGTTGGACCGGATAAGGCGCATAGCAAAGGGACGGCGGTATTCGGCCGCCGCCCCTTTGCTTTTTCTTTTCTTATTAGCTGTTCTTCATGATGACGCTTTCGATTACGTCGCTGGCATGCTCGCAGGCGTCCAGGCAATTCTCCATACCTTCATAAATATGGGTCCAGGATAGCACGTTCAAAGGATTGGTTTCGGTGGTGTTTAGTTTACGCATTGCCTGCATATAAAGGGCGTCGCCTTCGCTTTCTAAGGTGTTGACCTCCACGATGTATTCAGCGATGGTAGTGGATTTTTTGAAATGGGCGAATTCTTCCGCAGCTTTGCGCAGCGCTTGGGTACAACGGACGATCAGGTCCGTTAGCTCGTCCACGTCCGCCCGCATGACCAGTATATTATGGATGTAAAGCCGCTGCATAACATCGTCCAAGCAGTCTACCACATTGTCCAATTCCTGGGAAAGGGAGAGGATGTCTTCCCGTTCAATGGGGGTCATAAACTCCCGGCTGAGCTTGCTCATCATCTCGTGCTTAAGGCTGTCTGCATTATGCTCGATGGCATGCATGGCATCCATATTTTCCGTAAGGGAATCCGGATTGAAATTCTTTAGGGTCTCCTGTAGGAATTTAGCGGCATCGCAGCCATAATTGGCACAGCTGATCAGCACATCAAAATAATATTGATCCTTTTTCATGGAATATGGTCTCCTTTATCAGAAATGTTGATTAAAATATTGCGATAAACAACTTGGACATCAAATACCCCAGCAAGCCGCAGCCCGGGAAAGTAAGCACCCAAGCCAGGGTCATATCCCCCACGATTTTCCAGTTGACTGCGGAGATCCGCTTGGAAGCGCCAACCCCCATGATGGCGGTGGTTTTCGTATGGGTAGTACTGACGGGAATACCGGTAAGGGAGGAGAGCAGCAAGCATAACGTAGCGGCTCCATCCGCTGCAAATCCTTGATAGGGCTGGAGCTTTACCATATCCATACCAACGGACTTGATGATGCGGTAGCCGCCGATGCTGGTACCCAGGCCCATGACCACCGAGCAGAGGATCATCAACCAAACGGGAATGGCGAATTCGCTTACATTCTGGCCCTGCACCAGGAAGATGCCCAGCAGAAATACCCCCATGAATTTCTGGCCATCCTGGGCGCCATGCATAAAGGCCATTCCTGCGCCGCCCACGATCTGCGCTCCCTGGAAAAAGCCACGGGTTCGCGCCCGGTCCATCCTGGAGCAAATGCCCTCTACCACCCGGGTGAGCAAAAAGCCGGAGCCAAATCCCAAGCAGGTGGAAAGCACCAAGCCATAGAGCACCTTGACCCACTCGGCAAAATTGATGCCGCCCAGGCTTCCGTGCAGGCCGATGGCCGCGCCGGATAAGCCGGCAATCAGCGCATGGCTTTCGGAGGTGGGGATGCCAAAGGCCCAAGCGGCGGTCGCCCATACCACAATGGCAAAAAGGGCGGCGCATAGGGCCACGGTAGCTTCATGGGTATTTCCGCCGAAATCTACCATATTATATATGGTCATGGCGACCCGGGAGTTGATCATGGTCATCACCAGCACCCCCAGGAAATTGAAGATGGCGGCCATGATGATGGCCTCCTGCGCTCGCATACAGCGGGTGGATACGCAGGTGGCGATAGCATTGGGAGCGTCCGTCCAACCATTTACTAAAATAACGCCCAATGTTAACACCACGGTAATGGCGAGCATTGGGCTAGAAAGCATTTGAGAAAAAAAGTCAGAAAATGATATGGTCATTTGGCCTCCACTCGGGCATATTCGCCTACTTTAAACTTTACATAGATTTTATGATTTCATTATAACATGTCCCATCCTCTTTGGGATACAAAAAATCCGCTTTTTTTGTAAAATCTATGTAAAGCACCGCCTTATACCGCGCGTTACCTTCGATGATCCGTAAATCTTGCAGGCCTATTTTTCCCGGTTGCCAAGGCAGGCATTCCCTAAAATCACCTTGTTAGCAGAACATGCATGGAATTAAGCCGATTGTACGACTGGAATGATATATCCAAAATCCCATTTGGATGTATCGTCCGAACAGCTGACTTAAAAATCCACCATACAATCCTGCACCGCTGCCTCCCACGGACTCCATAGCAGTCCTTCTCGTATTTATATATTCCTTCCATGGGATAGGGTGGGGGAGAGGAAAAGGTTATTGCTATTTTTAGAGGAAGGCTATATAATAAGGTTAGGTATAACTAACTATGCTTATTTTTGATGGAGGTCAATATGGGGGTTTGGAAGTCAATCTTTAATAATACCTGCAAACCAAAGGGCTTATTCGGTATGTGGATGGTGACTGGTATGAACCATGCCCATGCTGCCCTTGGGGATTGGGGCATAAGGCACCTGCCGGAAACAGGATTTGACCAGATCGTTGAGCTAGGATGCGGCGGGGGAAGGAATGTCAAGGCGCTTCTGAGAAGATATCCCGCTGCAAGAATTACCGCTTTAGATTATTCACAGATCGCAGTGAAAAAAACAAAGCGGATCAATGAGCAGGCGATACAAAAGGGCCGTTGCTGCGTCGTTCAAGGGGATGTTTCACGGCTGCCTTTCGGGGACGCGCAATTTGATCTAGCGACTGCCTTTGAGACGGTGTACTTTTGGCCGGGGCCGGTGGAAAGCTTTCGGGAAGTATATCGGATTTTGAAACCGGGCGGGGGCTTTTTGATCGTAAACGAAGCGGATGGGACGAATCCCCGGGATGCTAGGTGGCTACGCACAATTGATGGGCTGCGGATATACAATAAAGAGCAGCTTATCGACTTTCTCACCGAAGCCGGGTTTTCCAGCATTACAGTAGACCACTCGCCAAACATGCACAGGCTATGCCTGCTGGCAGTGCGGGGGACAGCCGCCTTATAATTTGCGTAAAGCAAAAATAAGCGTTGAAACTTATAGGTTTCAACGCTTATTTGATGGTGCGGGAAACAGGACTTGAACCTGCATGTTGTCACCAACACACGGACCTGAACCGTGCGCGTCTGCCAATTCCGCCATTCCCGCAGAAATGATTGGTGGATGGG
>ERZ779894.921-NODE-921-length-32145-cov-3.696416_pt1 | contig 32145 bp, 26 predicted proteins | sample MGYA00511587_ERZ779894 | MGnify/ENA primary metagenome ERZ779894 (study PRJEB29588, sample SAMEA2160490) | human gut metagenome | biome: human gut; feature: human-associated habitat; material: faeces | place: Denmark | collected 2008/2010 ... | reverse complement strand
CTGCGGCGGTTTGATCGGGTTTGAACGGAGCCGAAGAAGAAAGGAAGCTGGTATTCGGACGCATATTCTGGTGGCTTTAGGGGCTTCTATGATGATGATTGTATCCAAATATGCTTTTTTTGACGTATTGGCTTATCGGGATATTACCGTAGACGCGTCCAGAATTGCTGCCAACGTTATTACTGGGATTTCGTTCTTGGGGGCTGGTGTGATTTTCGTTCGCGGTGTATCCATCCGCGGATTGACCACAGCCGCAGGCATTTGGACAACAGCTGGGGCAGGGCTTGCCATTGGCGGCGGGCTGTATGTTGTGGGGATTTCTACAACAATTCTGGTCCTTGCCATTCAAAGCGTCATGCATAATGTGTTGAAAAAATGGGATGGCCCTGTTTATGAAACCATTTCCGTAACCTTTCACGGAGAACTGGCAGATGGTCTGGATTTGATTAAACGGGAGCTCGCCATCCGAAAAATCATGATTCATAACATTCGTATGGAAAAACAGGACGATCAAACCATCACCGTAACCCTTCAGGTTAGTAGGGATAATGACGCCAACTGTGCGGAGCTGGCAGAAATGCTTTCCAAAAATCCACGGGTGAAAGGCTTTAGTTTGTAAACCAAAAACGGCATTTTTGAAAGCAGGTTCCTATTCAGAAAACATTGTTTTTTCTTTTGTTGGAACTGTCAAATTATAGAAAAATAAGAAAGCTGGAATCTTTATGTAAGGATTCCAGCTTTTTGTTTTTCATATAAAGGATTCTTGCTTAGGAAAGACCAGCTGCTGTGACTTTTTCTGCAAAAGAATTGTCTACGAAATCTTCGAAGGGCACTCTGCTTTCCAGTTCGCCGCCTTGCTCCATAATATCCTGCAGGCGTTCATAACTTTCTTTGGAGAAAGTGGGGTCTGTTTTCCAGGTATCCTGTGCCTGATAACGTTCCAGAATGGATGTGAGTGTTTCCAGATCAGAATCAGGAAATTGGGGCAGGATGACTTCGGCGATTTCTGCCGCTGTATGGGTATCTACCCACTGCTGCCCGCGATAGATGGCGCGGGTGAAAGCTTCCATGACTTCTGGATTTTCCTGCATATAGGCATCATTTGCCATGTAAACGGTGTAAGGAATTTCACCGCAGGCAGCCCCCAGAGAAGCAACAATATATCCAGCGCCGCTGTTTTGCAGGGCTGTTGCAGTAGGTTCAAATTCAACAGTGTAGTCACCAATGCCGCCGGTAAATGCGCCGGCTGTGGAAGTGAAGTCAATATTATTGACAATTTCCACATCGGTGAAAGGTTCCATACCGTTCTGCCGCAGTACATATTCCAGTACCAACTCCGGCATGCCGCCTAATCTGCCGCCGATGACAGCACTTCCTTCCAGATCAGTCCACTGGAAATCCGGAGAAGGTGTGCGGGATACCAGAAAATTCCCAGCTTTTTGTGTCAGCTGTGCAAAGGCTTTGGGATAGGCTTCTTTGCCTTCGTTGTAGACATACAGCCCAGCTTCCGTACCCAAAAGGGCAATGTCTGCCGAATCGGAGAGGAGGGCGGTCATGGATTTGTCTGCACCATTGCCAACAGAAACAGTCACATCCAGCCCTTCTTCTTCAAAAAAGCCAAGCTCCTGTGCCACATATTGCGGTGCGTAAAATACGGAATGTACCACTTCATTGAGCCGAACGGGCGTTAAATCTGCGGATGCTTCCTGCTGACTGCACCCAACGGTACCGCAAACAGTCAGTACAGCCGCTGTTAGGATTGCCATTTGTTTTTTCATGTTTTTCCCCCTGAAACATTCTGTTTTTATAGCTTATGCCTCGGAGAGAAAAATGTAAGTTGTCTTTCGTTCTTTTTTTGTAAAAATTTTTTTCGGAGTTTGTCATACTTTTCTTTACGTTTTGGTGTATAATAAATTTTACTATGGAGGTTTCTGGGCATTTTCCGGAAATCCGAAGAAATAAGGAGGTCAATATGGCTGAAAAAATCATGCTCATTGACGGCAACAGTATCATAAACCGTGCATTTTATGGGGTTCCTCTGCTGACAAACGCAGAAGGACGCTATACCAATGCGGTCTATGGTTTTTTCAATATTTTATTCAAATTGTTAGATGAAGACCAGCCGGATTATCTGGCGGTGGCATTTGATATGCATGCGCCAACCTTCCGGCATAAAACTTTTGATGGATATAAGGGTACCCGAAAGGGGATGCCCGAGGAACTGCGGGAGCAGATGCCTTTGCTGAAAGAAGTCCTTACTGCCATGCATATTCCCATCTACGAACAGGAAGGATATGAAGCCGATGACATTCTGGGGAGCCTTTCCAAAAAGGCAGAGGATGCAGGGCTCATTCCTGTTGTGGTTTCCGGTGACAGGGACTTATTGCAGATTGCCGGAGAAACCCTGAAAGTGCGGATTCCCAAAACAAAAGGCGGACGCACAGAAACCGAAGATTATTATGCAAAAGATGTAATGGAAAAATATGGCGTGACACCACTGGAATTTATCGACGTAAAAGCCCTTATGGGGGATGCTTCCGATAATATCCCCGGTGTGCCCAGCATTGGTGAAAAAACCGCTGTGAAGATTATCCAGCAGTACCATGACATCGAAAATGCCATTGCTCACGCGGCAGAAATCAAGCCCAAAAAAGCTTCAGAAAATCTGACAGAGTTCCAGGAACAGGCAAGACTGAGCAAATACTTGGCAACCATCATTCGTGATATGCCTTTGGAATTGGATCTTTCCAAAATGACAACAGCTGATATTTTCACACCGGAGGCTTATGAACTGATTAAGCGTCTGGAATTTAAAAGTATGTTTTCTCGTTTTGAACAGAAAACAACCCAGACAGAAGCGGTGGAAACAGTTTTTTCTCACATCACAACATCGGAGGAAGCGAAAAACTTCTTTGAAAGTCTGGAACAGAAAGAAACAGCCTATATCCTGTTGGTAGACGATGGTGCATGGAAAGGTATGTCTGTTTGCCAGAATGCGGGAGAAGGTGTTTTTCTGGAAATCACAGAAGATTTGCCTCCCCAGATTTTGGCAGACTGTGCCAAAGATTTCTTTACCACAAAAGATATGGTAAAAATCGGTCACGATGTAAAACGGGACATTCATACAGTAGCTCCTTTTGGTGTGGATGAAATTCATGCTTCTTTTGATACAGCTTTGGCGGCTTATCTGTTGAATCCTACAGGCAATTCTTATGAATATGACGATCTGGCAAGGGATTTTCTGGAGGAAGTTTATCCCTCCGCAGAGGAAGTACTGGGCAAAGGCAGAAGCAAACAGCCTTTGGAAAGCCTGCCAGAAGGGGAACGTGTTGCTTTTGCCGCAAGACAGGCAGAGGTTGCTTTCCGCAGCAAACAGGTCATGGCGAAAAAAATCAAAGAAAATGAACAGGAAGAACTGTTTTACGAAGTAGAAATGCCCTTGTTGTATGTGTTGGCGGATATGGAACGCTGGGGCATGAAGGTAGACCGTCAGGCCCTTTTGGCATACCAGAAACAGCTGGGCGAAAGCATTGAAACCATCACAAAGGAAATCTATGAACTCTCTGGCGAAGAATTTAATTTGAATTCTCCCAAACAGCTGGGTGTGATTCTTTTTGAAAAAATGGGTCTGAAAGGCGGCAAAAAGACAAAAACCGGTTATTCCACTGCGGCAGATGTGCTGGAAAAACTGAAAAATGAAGCGCCTATCGTAGAAAAAATTCTCTATTACAGACAGCTGGCAAAACTGAAAAGCACTTATGCTGATGGCTTGCTGGCTGTGATGGATGAAAAAACAGATAAAATTTACTCCACCTTTAACCAGACCATTACAGCTACAGGACGTATTAGTTCCACAGAACCCAATCTGCAGAACATTCCTGTGCGTCTGGAATTGGGACGGGAACTGCGTCGGGTATTTGTGCCGAGTTCTGAGGAATTCTGCTTCTTAGATGCGGACTATTCTCAGATTGAACTGCGCGTATTGGCACATATTGCAGGGGATGAAACCCTCATTGACGCTTTCCGTCATCAGCAGGATATTCATCGCCTGACAGCTTCTCAGGTGTTCCATGTGCCTTTTGACGAAGTGACACCTCTCCAGAGAAGCAACGCAAAGGCAGTAAACTTTGGTATTGTTTACGGTATCGGCTCTTTCAGCCTGAGTCAGGATCTGGGTATCACCAGAAAAGAAGCGGAACAGTATATTGCGGCATACTTTACCAAGTATCCCAAAATTAAAGAATATCAGGAACGGATGATCAAAGAAGCTACAGAACAGGGATATGTTTCTACCATTTTCCATCGCAGACGGGCTATGCCGGAACTGCAGAGCGGCAACTTTGTACAGCGTTCCTTTGGAGAAAGAGTGGCAATGAATATGCCCATTCAGGGCAGTGCCGCTGATATTATCAAAATCGCCATGGTGAAAGTTCATCGTGCCTTGAAAGAAGGGGGCTTCCGTTCCCGCCTGATTTTGCAGGTACACGACGAATTGCTCATCGAAACAGCGCTGGAAGAAAAAGAAGCTGTAGCAAAAATTCTGAAAGAAAATATGGAACAGGCAGTGGCTTTGTCTGTGCCTTTGGACGTGGATGTCCATGAGGGACAGAACTGGCTGGATGCCAAATAAAAAAGAGGGATAGAAGATGAAAGTCATTGGATTGACTGGCGGTACTGGCAGCGGCAAAAGCGTTGTCAGCCGCTTTTTGAAAGAAATGGGTGCTGTCATTGTAGACGCGGATTTAGTAAGCCGCCAGATTGTTGAAGTAGGTAAACCTGCTTATGAGGAAATTGTGGCATATTTCGGCAAAGATATTTTGCAGGAAGATGGAACCATTTTCCGCAAGAAGCTGGGAGAAATCGTTTTTCACGATGAAGAAAAACTGGCGTTTCTCAACCGCTGCACCCATACATATATTGTGGCAGAAATGAAAGCCCAGATTGAACAGGCAAAGGCAGAAGGGACTGCTTCCTGCATTGTATTGGATGCGCCGCTGCTCTTTGAAGTGGGTCTGGAAAAATTCTGCGATGCTGTCTGGGTGGTTTATGCCGATGCGGAAGTCCGCGCCCAGAGAGTTATGGAACGGGATGGTGTCAGCCATGAACTTGCCATGGCGCGCATTGCCAACCAGAAATCTTGGGAAGAATACAAGGCATTGTCTGATGTTGTTTTGGACAACAGTGGCGACCTTGCTCATTTGCAGGAGCAGCTTGCTCTGGCATGGAAAACATTACAAGAATAAACAGGTGAAGAAAACATGATTCGATTTTTGAAAAAATTGCTGTCACTGGTGTTTTTTCTCTGTGTTGTGGCAGCAATCGGATATTTTGTGGTGGTTCCGCGGTTCGTGCCGTTGGAATATGAGGAATATGTGGAAAAATACGCATCACAGTATCAGGTAGAGCCTTCCTTGGTGTATGCTGTTATTTTCTGTGAAAGTGGCTATGACCCGCAGGCAGTATCTCACGCAGGCAGCAAAGGGCTTATGCAGATCAGCGATGATACAGCTGTTTGGGCAGCCCAGCAGATTGACGGTATGGATGCGGAAAATCTGAATGTGATGGACCCGGACGAAAATATCCAGATCGGCTGTTGGTATCTGCATTGGCTCCATGACAAATTTAATGGAAATACCCCCACTTGCCTAGCGGCATATAATGCAGGGCACAATAAAGTTGCCCAGTGGCTGGCAGATGAGGAAAAAAGTGCAGATGGTCTGACGCTGGAGGAAATCCCCTATGCGGAAACAGATCAGTATGTGAAGAAAGTGACGCTGATGCAGAAAGTGTATCAGTGGCGTTATGGTGTGTAAGGAGGAAAATGGCATGAAAAAGAGAATATGGGCTTTGGCATTAACGGCTGTTTTCCTTTTGACAGCCTGCGGCGGCAGTGAAAGCACAACAGGAGATTTTTCAGTCACTGCCGGGGAAGATGCGCAGACAGCGGCAGCAAGCGGTCTGACCCTTTCCATGCGTGTGCCGGAAACATTGAATCCCCTGCGGAATCGGGATGAATCCGTTGACCGTATTTTGAAACTGATGTTTCTGCCCTTTATTGGACAGGGGGAAAACGGAAAACCAGAAGGCGGCGTCGCAGAAAATTGGACGCTGTCCGCAGATGGTATGAGTCTGGCAGTAAACCTGAAGCAAAACATCAAATGGACAGATGGTACCAGCCTGACTGCCGACGATGTGGTATTTTCTTATGATACCATTGTAGGGTCAGAGGAGGATGCCGTATACAAAAATGTGACCAATTATGTAGCTTCCTGTACCAAGACTGGTACCTACAGTGTAACCGTTAACTTTAGGGAAGCATTCAGCAATAACATTTCAGCATTGTATTTCCCTATTATTCCAGCTGCCCATTATCAGGGACAGACGGAAATGGACAGCGCTGCCAATATGAATCCGGTAGGGAATGGCCCTTACCGCATGGAAAGCTATACCATGGCTTCTTCCATGGTTCTGGTGCCCAATGAAAGCTACAGCGGTACCGTGCCGAATATTTCCACAATTACGGTAAAAATCACAGGCAGTGCCGATACAGATGATTATTCCTTTAGTCAGGGTATTTTGGATACCATGGTGACAGACTCTACATCAGCCGGCAGATATCTGGCTGCTGATGATAAAATGAAAGGAACTGCTTTTGACGCAGGTGTTTATGATTTTATTGGATTTAATTTCGGCAGAGATCTGTTTCAGGATAAAAACCTGCGGCAGGCTGTGGCCTATGTGGTACCAAAGGATTATATCTATGAAAGCGTATATCTGAAATACGCGGAAATGAGCAATACCCCTGTCAGCCCGGCATCTTGGCTCTATGAGGAAAACGTGGCGCCCTATAATTACGATGCGACCATGGCGTCTACGCTTTTGAAAAACGCAGGCTGGGCAGACTCAAACAATGATGGTGTGCTGGAGAAAGAAAAGGAAAACGGTACCAAAGAAGAATTGCGTATCACCATGCTAGTGAATAAAGAAAATACAGCACGCAATCAGATTGCCAGCCGTATGGAAGAAGAACTGGAGGCCATTGGTTTTGAAGTGACCATTGATGCTCAGCCCTACGACGTTTACAGTGAAAAATTTGCATCAGGAGATTTTGATCTGGTGGTAGGCGGCTGGAAAATGTCAGAAGTGTTGAATCTGGCACCATTTTTTGTGACAGATGGCGATTATAACTATATTGGCTATTCCAACGAAGAAGTGGATCAGCTGCTGCAAACAGCAAATAGTGCCATCGGAGAAGGACAGACACTTTTGGCATACAGCAATCTGCAAAAGAAACTGGCGGAAGAACTGCCTTATGTGAGCATTGCTTACAGACAAGATGTTTTGCTGACATCTTCTTATGTAGGTGGTGAAATCCATCCCACACGAATAAACGTGTTTGATGGCATCGAATATTGGACATTACAGCAAAAAGGATGATAACAGGGGTGTGAGAAGATGTCAGAATTCCGAAGGAATCCTTTTACGGGAGAATGGACCCTATATGCAGAAAACAGAAAAAACAGACCGTATGAATTTACCTGGTCAAAACCGGAACGGAAGACTGGTGAAAAATGTCCTTTTTGCAGAGGACACGAAAGCTGGACAACGCCTGCCGTTTATCAGGATGGGGCAGATGGGGTCTGGAGTATCCGGGTATTTCCCAATATGTATCCGGCAGTCAGTGCCAGTGGATTTTACAGTGAAAGAGAATCATTTTATGAACAGACTGTTGGTACAGGACGCCATGAAGTGCTGGTAGATACGCCAACTCATGGAGAAACCATCGATGAATTTTCGCTCAACCATATGCAGGAAGTGTTGATGGCTCTGCGCATGCGCTATGTGAGCATTCGTGCAGAAGAAAATACGGAATATGTCCAGATATTTAAGAACTGTGGTGCGGAAGCCGGTATGAGTATCCAGCATTCCCATTGGCAGTTGGTAGGGGTTCCCATTGTGCCGGAACGTATCCGTAAAATGATGGATTTAGGTATGGGAAAAAGCTGCCGTTTCTGCGAAATGTTGCTTCATGAACAGAAACAGAAAAAACGGATTGCTTATGAAAATGGAACATTTCTTGCCATTACACCTTATGCATCCCGTTATCCTTATGAAGTATGGGTGATGCCCAAAGCGCACCGCAAAGCTTTTGGAGAACTGACAGCGGAAGAAATGTCAGATCTGGCGGAGATGCTGCATGTTCTGTTGCCGAAGGTGGCGAAGCTGCGGCAGGATGTGGGGTATAACCTCTGCTTGATGGATAGCCCCAAATTCGGGGATTTCCACTGGCATTTGCAAATTTTACCTCGTATTGGCGGATTTGCGGGATTTGAAAACGCTACGGATTGCTTCATCAATACCGTTCGGCCGGAAGATGCGGCGGCGTATTATCGCGGCGACGAAGAAGAAACAGAAGCATAATTTTGAAATTGACTTACAAACAGGGAGGATTTTGCAGCAAAAATCCATCCCTGTTTTTTTCTGTAAAAAAATTTCTTTTCAGAATCCATTTTTTTCGTTATAATCGAACTGCAAAGAGAGGGGGATTTCATTTGAAAAAACATGCTTTTATTTTTGATATGGACGGTGTGCTCATTGACAGCCAGCCAGTCCATTATGATGCTGACCTGGAAACACTGGCGCATTTTGGCGTGCAGCTGACCAGAGCGGATGTGGAACCTTTTGCAGGAACCACAAACCCTGTGCGTTTTCCCATGTATCAGGAAGCTTTTCATGTGCAGGCAACGCCGGAGGAAATGATGGCATACCGTGAAGGTGTTGTGCGCCGGATGTTTGTGGAAAGCAATGCTCATGCCATTAAAGGCACCAAAGAACTGCTGGAAAACATTCACGCAGCAGGCTATCCTGTTGCGCTGGCGTCTTCCACAGATCCGGAGCTGATTCGCTGGATACTGGAAACCATCGGGTTGCTGCCATATTTCGACAAAATCGTCAGCGGCGAAGAAGTGCCTAAGAGCAAACCGGAGCCGGATGTTTTTCTGGAAGCTGCAAGACAGTTGGGGGCAGCACCGGAAAACTGCTTTGTCATTGAAGATTCCACCAATGGCATTCGTGCTGGTAAGGCCGCAGGTATGTGGGTACTGGCATATAAAAATCCTACCAGTGGGGAACAGGATCTTTCTCTGGCAGATAAAGTGACGGACGATTTTACAAAAGTCAATGTGGATACATTTCCGGTGAATGAGGAGGAAAATGCATGAAGATAGAACAGGCGGCTTTGTTTGGTGCAGGCTCCGTTGGGGGCAGCCTGCTGTGCAGACAGCGTGAAAATCTGGATAAAATCAAAGTAATTGTCCACGGTTCCAGACGGGAACGTATGGAAAAAGATGGCCTGCTCACCCGTGGGGAAACATTCTTCCCGAAGATTTGGGAAAAAGGTTCTTATCCGGATTTGCTTATGGTAGGACTGAAAAATACACAGCTGAAAGCATCCATTGAAGAACTGCGGGATTATGTAGGGCCTAATACTATCCTGATGCCTTTGATGAACGGTATTTCTGCTTCAGAAGTACTGCGGGAAGCTTTCCCTGAAAATATTGTTTTGACTGCGGTGGTTTATGTGGATGCCAGAAAAATTGGCAACGAACTGTTCTGTGGTGAAACATTCCTCATTCAGATTGGTGATGCAGAAGAAGCGGTATTGGAAGCCATAAAAGAAGCCCTGCTTTCATGGGGAATCTCCTGCCAGATTTGTGCAGACATCACTAGACGTCAGTGGCGGAAATGGATGATGAACGTAGGAACCAATCAGGTTTCTGCGATTTTAGGTGCCAATTATGGACAGTTCCAGCAGAAGGAAGCAGTACGAAATATGGCGCTGGCAGCAATGGCGGAAGTGGTTGCCGTGGCGGAAGCGGCAGGCGTAGATCTTCATGCGGCGGATGTGGCTGCGGCGGGAGAAAGTGTAAACAAGTGGAGTGCAGAAGGAAAATGTTCTATGCTGCAGGATGTGGAGGCCCACCGCCTGACAGAAGTGGAATCTTTCTCCGGCAAACTTGTGGAGCTTGGCAAAAAATATGGTGTGCCGACACCTATCAATGAAACTTTATATGCTTTGATTCGTGCGAAAGAAGCAATGTATCCTTAAATAAAAAAGTCTTTCTTCATTTTTGGAGAAGGACTTTTTTTATGGAAATTTGGATGGTTCTTTTTGTTTTGCTTTTCAGTTTGTAGCTGGTGCTGTATAATCGGAGAAAGAACAGGAGGAACCAAGATGGATTTACGAGAACGATTGAGAACATACGGAGCGGGAAATGCGTATCCTTTTCATATGCCGGGACACAAACGGCAGAAACAGCAGGGCAGCCTGTTTCCTTATGATTTAGATATTACGGAAATTGATGGCTTTGATAATCTTCACCATGCGGAAGGTATTCTGGCGGAAGCCATGGAACGGGCAGCAAAACTTTGGGGCAGCAGAAAAAGCTTTTTTCTGGTAAATGGCAGCAGTGCAGGACTTTTGGCAGGCATTCGGGCTTTGACAAAGCGCGGCGATAAAGTTCTGATGGCAAGAGGATGCCATCGGGCAGTATATCATGCTGTAGAATTGTGTGGCCTGCATCCTGTATATATGCAGGCGGAATGGGTGGAAGAAATGCAGATTTCCGGCAGTATTCAGCCAGAAACCGTAGAGAAACATTTGCAGGAACATCCTGACTGTAAGCTGGTGATTCTTACAAGTCCCACATATGAAGGTGTGGTCAGTGATATTGCTGCTATTTCAGAAATTGCCCATCGATATGGTGCATATCTGCTGGTAGATGAAGCCCATGGTGCTCATTTGGGTTTTAGCAAAGGATTTCCAGACACAGCAGTCCATTTGGGGGCAGATGTGGTGGTGCAGAGTCTCCATAAAACATTGCCTTGTCCCACACAGACAGCTATTTTGCATGTCTGCACAGAACAGGTGGATGTGACAGAAATTGGCAGACAACTTTCTGTATTTCAGACCAGCAGCCCTTCTTATGTATTCATGGCGGAAATGGACGGATGCATTTCTTTATTGGAACAGGACAGAGAAGGCCTTTTCGCGGCTTATGAAAAAAGATTGGCATCTTTTTATAAAAAAATGGAGAAACTGGAACACATCAGATTGTGGCAGCCGAATATTTCTCCTCTGGTATTTGGTCACGACAGGGGAAAACTCCTCTTTTTTACAGGAAACTGCAACCTATCAGGGGTAGAACTTTCTAACATCCTGCGGGAGAAATATGAACTGGAAGTGGAAATGTCCCTATCTCTGCATACATTGGCCATGACCAGCATTTTCGATACAGACGAAGGAATGGAACGATTGGCAAAAGCCATACTGGAAATTGACCAAGAAGTTATGCCGGCAAAACAGCCATTGGCGAAAGGGCAGATGGTGCTTCCGCAGATGGTATGCGGTATGGAAGAAGCGTTGCAGGGAGAAACGACAGAAGTAACGCTGCATGACAGTCTTGGAAAAATTGCGGCTGATTTTCTTTGGGCATATCCGCCGGGGATTCCCCTTGTTGCGCCGGGGGAACGGATTTCGGAAGAAGTATTGGCGCAGGCTTTTTATATGCAGAAAAACGGCGTCAATGTTCAGTGCGCTTTTGCAAAAGATGGAAGGATTCGCGTTTGTTTTTATGAATGATGTGACATTTTTTGGTTCAAACTTGAAACACGACATTTTTTGTGATAGAATACGAACAGGTATGTCTTAAAGGAAAAGACGTCCGTAAAAGCAAAGGGGTGATATACATGAAACACATTCAGACATTGAATACCCGTGATCTGGCTGCAAGTGTTAAACACGGCGGCTGTGGCGAATGCCAGACATCCTGTCAGTCTGCTTGCAAAACTTCTTGTGGTGTTGCAAACCAGCAGTGCGAAAACAAATAAGAAGCGACAGGATAAGTCGCTGCCCGTTTCGGGCGGCGACTTTTTACGCATAATCCCGAAGATGGCTTCGGATCAAATAGTATATAAAATAGAAAGAGGATTTTTATGATTCATCAGTACAAGTTAAACGGTTACAACATTGTGCTGGACGTTTACAGCGGTTCCGTGCATGTTGTGGATGATGTGGCATACGACATCATCGGTATGTATGAAGGACATACAAAAGAAGAAATCACAAAGGCGATTCTGGAAAAATACGCAGATAATCCAGAAGTAACAGCCGAAGAAATCGCGGATATTCTGGAAGGGGTAGAAGAACTGAAGAAAACAGGCAAACTCTTTACAGAAGATCTCTACGCAGACATTGCGGCAAATTTCAAAATGAAAAACAATGACATCAAGGCGCTGTGTCTCCATGTGGCACATACCTGCAACCTGACATGCGATTACTGTTTTGCAAGTCAGGGCAAATATCAGGGGGAACGTGCCCTCATGAGCTTTGAAGTTGGGAAACAGGCTCTGGATTTCCTCATTGCCAACTCTGGCAGCAGAAGAAATCTGGAAGTGGACTTCTTCGGCGGCGAACCCCTTATGGACTGGGATGTGGTGAAACAGCTGGTAAATTATGCCCGCAGTGTGGAAAAAGAACACAACAAAAATTTCCGTTTCACACTGACTACCAATGGTTTGCTGGTTGACGATGATGTCATCGAATTTGCAAACAAAGAAATGCATAACGTGGTACTGAGTCTGGACGGCAGAAAAGAAGTTCATGATAGACTGCGTCGTACCGTTGGCGGTCACGGCAGCTATGATGTGATTGTGCCCAAGTTCCAGAAGTTCGTTCAGAGCAGAAACAACACTGGCTACTATGTACGTGGTACTTACACACATGACAACATTGATTTCACAAAGGATATTTTCCATATGGCAGACTTGGGCTTCACAGAACTGTCTATGGAACCTGTTGTTTGTGATCCAAAGGAACCTTATGCACTGACAGAAGCAGATCTGCCTGTACTTTTCGAACAGTATGAAATTCTGGCAAAAGATATGCTCCGCAGAGAAAAAGAAGGCAAGCCCATCACTTTCTATCATTACATGATTGACTTGACAGGCGGCCCTTGCGTATATAAACGTGTAACTGGCTGCGGCAGCGGTACAGAATACATGGCAGTTACCCCTTGGGGCGAATTGTTCCCTTGCCATCAGTTCGTAGGCGATCCTGCTTATAGTCTGGGTGATATCTGGAAAGGTGTTACCCATCCAGAAGTGCAGGATAAATTCCGCAAATGCAATGCTTATGCACGTCCTGACTGTAAAGACTGCTGGGCAAAACTGTACTGTTCCGGTGGCTGCGCTGCCAACGCTTACCATGCAACAGGGGATATCGCAGGCGTATATGAATACGGCTGCCAGCTCTTCCGCAAACGTATGGAATGTGCTATCATGATTCAGGTGGCAAAACAGGTACAGGAATAATTTTCTGAAAATTATGAGCTGGAAATTTTTGAGCAATCGAAAATTTCCGGCTTTTTTTTATTTAAAAACGATTGTATGTTCTGATATACAAAGTCAACAAAAAGAACATATGTTTTTATAATGCACTTGCACAAAAAAGAAGAGAATCCAGAAAGTCCGTTGAACCACATTTCGAAGTGTGATATAATCTGACAAAACACCTAAGGAGGGGATCGGATGAAAAAGAAGGTTGGTTTTCTGTTAATAGCCGCGTTGTTAGTGTTTATGCCAAATTGCAGCAATGCAGATGGAGCCACAAAAGTTGAAATCAATGGAAAACAGGTGGCATATACAAAAGAAGCAGGTACACCTTTTGTGGATGATGCTGGAAGAACACAAGTTCCGTTCAGACAAACCATGGAAACGTATGGTTGCACCGTTTCCTGGGATGGAACCGAACAGATGGCAATTGCCCAAAAAGACGGCATTACAGTAGAAGTGCCTATTGGACAGCCTTATATTTATCGAAATGGAACAAAAGTGGAGAATGATACAGCCGCGTTGATACAGGATGGCAGAACATATCTGCCCATTCGTGTGGTGCTGGAAAGCTTTGGCGCCAAAGTTCAGTGGAATGGAGATACCAATACCGTTATTGTGACTTCTGGCGGACAAACAACAGGAAATGGGGATATTCAAGTACATTTTCTGGATGTTGGTCAGGGGGACGCAGCGCTCATCAATGACGGAGAATTTGAAATTCTCATTGATGCAGGGGTATCTGCAGAAGGAACAAAGGTTGTGCAGTATCTTTCAGACTATGTAGACGGCGATTTGGATGTGGTTGTTGCCAGCCATGAAGACGCTGACCATATTGGCGGTCTGCCTGCGGTGTTTGATGCGTATACCGTAGAAGAAGTGGTGGATAACGGCAGAACCAGTACCACAAAGACATATCAAACCTACCATAATAAAGTGCAGGCAGAAGGCGCGGACTATGCTGCGGATACAGCGGCACAGAACATCACTCTGCCAAGTGGGGCTACATTGGATTTTTTGCCCATTACAGATGTTTATGATAACGCCAATGATAACAGCGTTGTGACAATGCTTACCTATGGCGATGTGGAAGTATTGTTTACAGGAGATTTGTCATCAGACGTGGCAGATGCCAACAGCAGTCTGTTTTCTGATGTAGATGTGCTGAAAGCAGGGCATCATGGTTCCAGAACTTCTGTCAGCAGTCAGTTCCTTCAGACGACAAAACCGGAATATGTCATCATTTCCGCAGGCCTTGATAATTCTTACGGCCATCCTCATGAAGAAGCGCTGTCTGCTTATCTGAATACAGGCGCAGATGTTTACGGAACATTCCGTTCCGGTGATATTGTTATGACCACAGATGGACAGCAGATTTCTTTTGATGCAACGGAAAAACTGACACTTTCTGATGTGGGTGCAAAATCCAGTGGAACAACTCCAGTGCAGAAACCGGCTACACAGCCGGAACAGCCCTCAAAACCCACGACAGAAACAACAGTCACTTATGTTGGAAATAAGAACTCTAAAATATTCCATCGTGCTTCCTGTTCCTCTGTTTCTAAAATGAAAGACAGTAATAAAGTGTCTTTGAGCAGTCGGGATGCGGCCATTTCTCAGGGGTATCGTCCCTGTGAAAATTGTCATCCTTAATAGACATCTTCATAAGAAAACGAAGAAAGCTGAAATCCTTATACACTAAGGGTTCCAGCTTTCTTGTTTTTACAAAGGCTTCATCTGGTATGTTTTTTTATGGGAATTAATTGCCTTTGCTGCTCAAAGGATTGCTGCGTTCTTCCCAAAAGATGTTGTTGTCCGGTTCCGCTTTGCCGCTGTCACTGTAATGGGCATTCTGGCGGATTTGATATAAGTCATTGCCGGAAACGGTGTCTTTGGGTGTTCTTTTGTGTTTTTGATATCTCTTTTTTGTCATGTTTATCACCTCTTTTTATATTGTTTGCGAGGATTTCTTTTTTTATAAAGGAAAGTATTTGGAATTTTTCAGCGAAAAAAGAACATAAAATGTTTAACCTTTGTTTATGCCATGTTCATATTTTGTTCAAAATAGTAGAATATACTAATTACAACAAAGAAAATAAAGAAAGCAAAAAGCAATTCAGATATAACAGGAGGAATGAGATATGTATAATCCAAATGAAGATAAAAGGGAAAATGAAAACAACATGGAGCCAATCCATGGACACGTAGAAAATGAACACGAAGAAAAAGTGCTCAGCGAAAATGAATACAGTGAAAATACATCCAATGCATATGAATCCAAAGATGTGGAACAGAATGCAGCAGAGGATGCGAAAGTAGAAGAAGTAAAAAGTGAACAGTCCCAGCAGACATATCACAGTGAAACATTGCGGGACTATACACCGGAAGATGCACAGCCCATGTGTTTTGAATCTGAAACAACAGAAAAAGCAGAGAAAGCAGAAAACACAGAACATGTTAATCAGGAATTTACTGAAGAAAATACAGCAGAACATTCTGAACATGCAGCTGGTCCCAGAGAAGAACGCAGAAAACAGGAAAAAAATAAAAATTGCTATGCAGAACATGTGAAAAAACACAGCAAAAAGAAAAACAGCGGTTGGGCAAAACTCATTGCAGGCTGCCTGATCATTGGTCTGGCAGGTGGTACTGGTATTGGTGCAGGCTATGGTGTAGTCGAACAGCATTATCAAAATGCAGGCAGCACAGTAACATCATCCGGCACTATGAATGTAGAAAAGACAGCAACAGGAACAGGGATGTCCACCATTGATGTGGTACGTGCCGTAAAACCTTCTGTTGTAAGTATTACCACAAAGATTGAAGGTGTAACTTCTTATTATGGTGCTTTCAGTGTACCTTATGAAGGCGAAGGCGCCGGCAGTGGTGTTATCTTCTATTCCGATGATGATAAAATTGCCATCGTAACAAATAATCACGTTATTGAAGATGCTACAGAAGTATACGCTACCATCAATGACACAACCAGTGTACAGGCAAAAGTCGTTGGTACAAAGAGCGATTCCGACTTGGCTGTATTGACTATCTCTTGGGATGATTTGAGAGCAGCAGGCATTGATGAAGTAACAGTTGCAACATTCGGCGATTCTGATAATCTGGAAGTCGGTGAAAGCGTTATTGCCATCGGTAATGCTATGGGTCTGGGACTTTCTGCAACAGATGGTATTGTCAGCGTGAAAAATCAGACCATCAGCGTGGATAACAATACATTGAATGTAATTCAGACAAGTGCAGCTATCAACAGTGGTAACAGTGGCGGCGCTCTGGTAAACAGCCGTGGTGAAGTAGTCGGCATCAATACAGCAAAATACAACTCCTCTATGGCAGAAGGTATGGGCTACGCAATTCCAAGCAACGAAGTTATCTCTGTCGCACAGGATCTGCTGGAAGATGGTACTGTAACAACACCTTATATTGGCATCATGGGCACAAGCATTACCTCTGAAAATGCTTCTTTGTATAAACTGCCTGTAGGTGCGCTGATTGTAGAAGTAACAGAAGGCGGCCCTGCGGAACAGGCTGGTATCCAGGCAGGGGATATTATTACAGAATTTAATGGAAAAACTGTTATGGATATGGATTCTTTGTCCGAACTGGTAAAAGAAACAGAGATTGGTCAGACCGTTTCCGTTCATATCATCCGTAACGGAGAAAAAGGTATGGATTTACAGCTGACTATCCAAGACAAAAACGCATAAAGCTATCACGAGCTTTTTATATAGATAAAAGGGCAGATGCAGAAAACATCTGCCCTTTGTGGTTTTATGAAAAACGGCGGAATTTTTATAAAAATAAAAGACAGAAAATGGGTACTGCCCTTTACCCGAGAGACAAAATGTATTATAATAAAACGATGCAGTAGAGTAAAAAACAAAAAAGGAGGATACCAATGCAAAAAGGCTCCTCGGGAAATAAAACCAGAAAAAAGAAAAAGCGTCCCAATGGGCCACCGCAAGGCCGGAACCAAAGGGATAATGTATATGAGTTGAACCGCATCCGGCAAAAAAGGGAAAATGAAAGTCGTTATTATGGACGAACACAGCCCCAGCCGGTACCGCGGGTGCATCAAAGACCTGTGCAGCCCAAAAAGGCGCAGCATAGAACAGCACAGCCGAAAAAACCATCTAAAGCAACTGTGAAGCGCCGCAGAAATTATGCGGGACGGATTTTGCCGTTGTTTGTTTTCGGTGTCATTGCGCTGTACTTAGTGGCACAGCTGATGATGATGGCGGTAAAAAAACCGGAAACCAATGTGGAAACGGTAACTTATGGCACCATTGACACACCGGTAAGCAGACAGGGCATCATTGTGCGGGATGAATATGTAGTTAAGAGTGACCGTGCAGGTACACCATTTTATGAATATTCGCAAGGAGATTATGTTTCCAAATCCGCTGTGGTATGTCAGGTAAAAGATACTGCTTCTACAGATGTGCTGGAAGAAAAACTCCAATCTATTGATAAAGATATTCTGGAAACACAGAAAAGCCGCAGCGATCTGTCAGCCTTTTCTGAGGATATCACGCGCATAGAAAATAATATGGCCAATACAGTGGAAATGTTTGGCAGCAGATCCATGAAAACAGATGCTTCCTATTTATATTCTATGCGGACACAGCTTGACAGCTATATGCTCCAGCGAAATGAAATCTGGCTGTCTGAAGATGTGGAAAGCCTTTCTCAGCTCAGTGAAGAACGCAGTTCTTATGAACAGCAGCTTTCTCAGAGCATGAGTTCTGTAACGGCACCGGAAAGCGGCGTTGTGGCGTTCAGCTATGATGGTCTGGAAGAAACACTGACACCGGATGCTTTGGATGAAATTACCGTTGGTCAGCTCAGCGGCAGTGAAAAAATGACTTATATTTCCAAGGTCAATAACGTAGAAGAAGGAGATCCGCTGTTCCGTATTGTCAGAAGCAATCAGTGGTATATCGTATCCAATTTCCCGGCTAACGAAGTGCTGGATTGGGAAGTTGGCAGTACCAAAAAGCTGAATCTGATTGGTGAGGATACAACAACGGCAGTATCCGCAACCGTTCGTTCCATTACACCGGGTGAAACAGAAACAAAGGTTGTATTCTCCTGTTTTACATATATGGATGAATTTATGGACAGCCGTACCATTTCTTTCAGCTTAGAAAGTGAAACAGTGGAAGGGCTGAAGATTCCAAATAATGCTATTGTTGAAAAATCTCTGCTGAAAATCCCGTTGGATTGTCTGACAGAAAGCGGAGGCAATCAGGGTGTATTGCTGGTCAATGGAGATAATTCCAAGTTTATTGCAACGACCATCATCAGCAGTGATGATTCTTATGCATATCTGGCGCAGTCAGACCAGACGCTGAAGCTGGGAGATGTGATTTTGCAGGGAACGGGAGAAAATGCTGGACAATATACCGTGGCAGAGGTGGAAACCATGCCGGGTGTATATGTGGCAAACAGTTCCATGGCAAAATTTGTGCCCATCACCATTCTGGAACAAAATCAGGAATATGCTATCGTAAAATCCAACAGCAGTTATGGTCTTCAAGTATATGATACCATCGTATCTGATGCGAAAAATATTACAGAAGGACAATCCATTTATTGATAAAAAGGAGATGCACAAAATGGGAACGATACAGCAAAACATTGCAGAAGTTGAAAAACGGGTGGCTGATGCTGCTGCCCGTGCAGGCAGAAAACGGGAGGATGTCCTGCTGCTGGCAGTCAGCAAGACAAAACCTGTGGAACTCATTAAGGAAGCCGTTGCCTGCGGACTGACTTCTCTGGGTGAAAATAAAGTTCAGGAGATCATGGAGAAATATGAACCTATGGGTCCCGATGTTCATTGGCATTTAATTGGACATTTGCAGACAAATAAGGTAAAATATATCATTGACAAGGTAGACATGATCCATTCTGTGGAAAGCCTGCGTCTGGCGGAAGAAATCAATAAGCGTGCAGCAGCCAAAGATCTTGTGATGGATATTCTGGTGGAAGTCAATATGGCCGATGAAGAAAGCAAATTTGGCGTAAAACCGGAAGAAGTAGAGGCGTTTTTGCATGAACTGTCACAGCTTCCCAACATTCGTGTCAGAGGGTTGATGACGGTAGCGCCTTTTGTAGAAAATCCTGAAGAAAATAGGGTATATTTCCGTAAAATGCGAGAATTACTGGTTGACATGAACGGTAAAAAAATTGATAATATAAACATGGATATGCTTTCCATGGGGATGACAGGTGACTATGAAGTAGCCATTGAAGAGGGTGCAACCATTGTCAGAGTGGGCACTGGCATTTTTGGCGAAAGATTCTACCCCAATAAAGCTTAAGCAAGAAAAGAAATCTAGGAGGATAAGAAAGTGGCAAAGTTTATTAATAAAATGAAAGATTTGATGTTTGGTGAATACGAAGACGATGAAGATTACTATGAAGATGATTATGAATATGAAGCTCCTGCCAGAGAGGCAGCGCCTGTAAGCAACAACTATGGTCTTCGTGACGTCAGCCGCGAATCCGATTACAGCACCACATCTGCGCCTCGCAAAACAACAAGAAACAATCCGCAGGTTTACAGCATCAACACAAACGTTCAGATGCAGGTAGTGATCATCAAACCGGAATGTTATGAGGATGCACAGGAAATTTGTGATCAGATCAAGACCAAAAAACCTGTTGTGGTAAATCTGGAAAAAGTAGAATACCCTGTTGCACAGAGAATCATGGACTTTTTGAGCGGTACATGCTACTCTTTGGAAGGCTCCATTCAGCGTGTAGCAAATAACATTTTTGTCATTGCTCCTGAAAACGTAGATATCAGCGGCGATTTCAAGGAAGAACTGAAAACAAAAGGCGTGATTCTTCCCTGGATGAGCAGTGGCAGATAAGGAAGGAAGAATCATTTGACGAGTTTACAAGTATTGTTTATACAAGCCATTGATGTTTTTTTCAATGTCATTGAATGGCTGATTTTTATTCGAATTTTACTATCCTGGATTCCCATGTTCGGATATAACAATCCTTTGGGACGCCTCATTTACAATCTGACAGAACCCATTTTGGGACCTTGTCGCAGTATGTTGGAAAAATCTCCATTGGGCGGCGGCATGATGCTGGACTTTTCTCCCATCATCGCACTGATTCTGATGGTGCTGGTAAAACAGTTGTTGATGGGTCTGGTGCTTCTGTTCTAATGGGACGAGGTGACGGATGTGAATAAACAAGCATTATTACAAGGAATGACACAGCCTGAGGAAAGACTTTTGTTTGCGAAAGTGCTGGATCAGGCTGCTTTCAGTTATAAGCGCCATACACCGGCGTTTACGGATTTCCTGGATATGGCAAAAAGTGGGAAGTTTCTGGAAAAACTCCGTTCCCTTTCAGACTTGAATGTGGTCGCCTTTGGCGGCACAGAGGATTGTGAGCGGCGTATGCTGGGTTTTGCACCGGATTATATGGAGTTGGAAGGAAAAGATTTTCCCATTTGTGCCCTGCGTATCACAAAGCATAAAAAATTTGGTCAGACAGACCTGAGCCATCGGGATTATCTGGGCTCTATTTTAGGTCTTGGCATCGACCGGGGAAAAGTTGGGGATATTCTTGTATCCGAAGAACAGACCCTTTGCTTTGTATCAGAGGAAATCGCTGATTATATTCTGGTGAATCTGGAAAAAGTATCCCGCACCCCAGTGCAGGTGGAAAAAACAGATTTGTCGGAAATTGAGGCAAAAAAAGAAATTGAAGTTCGCAGGCTGACAGTGGCTTCTGTGCGGCTGGATGCCGTGGCAGGAGGGGTACTCCACCTTTCACGGGGAAAGGTGCAGGCACTCATCGCTGGAGAAAAAGCCAATGTGAACTGGAATGTGACAACAAATCCTTCTCTTTTATTAAAGGAAGGGGATATGGTTTCTGTTCGGGGATTTGGGCGGTTCCGCCTCCTTTCCATCGGCGGAAAAAACAAAAAGGACAGAACCGGTATAGAGGTAGGCGTATATATTTAAGGAGGTTTTTTTGTGGTTACACCCAACGATATTGCAACAAAGGATTTCAAAAAAGTAGCTGTTGGCTATTCTCCCGAAGAAGTAGATACCTTTTTGGACGATATTTACGAAGATTACGAAAAACTGTATAACGAAAGTATGCAGTCTAAAACAAAAACAGAAGTGGTTCAGGAAGACACAGACCGCCTGCGTAATCTGGAAAAAACACTGGAACGCACATTGAGCCTGGCAGAAGCTGCTGCGGAAGAAACCAAAGAAGCTGCAAAGGCGGAAGCGGAACAGATCATTGATAAAGCAAAGCTGGAACGTGATGAAATCCTCTCTGCTGCAAGAACAAAGGTGTACGAACTGGAACAGGAGATTGCTGCACTGCAGAATCGTTATGAACTCATGCGTGCCCGCGTGAAACTGCTGCTGTATGCAGAAATCGAACTGTTGGATAAAAACGAAATCCTGGCAGAAAAAGATGCTGCCAAAGCAGCTGATAAAGAAGCTGCACACAAAGAAGCAACTCATAAATAAGTATGGAATGAAAACGGCTGTAACGAGGTGCCTGCGCTGCGGGTGCCTTGCTGCGGCTGCTTTTGTTATGTAGAAATGAAAAAAACGGGAATATTTTTCCCGGAAAGGCAGGAAGATTTGAAATGTGGATCATAGCTATCATTGCAGCGGCGGTATTGGTGGGGATCGACCAGCTGACGAAATATCTGGCTTTGGTGAACCTGAAGCCCATCGGCTCTACCACTGTGGTGGATGGATTTCTGGATCTGACCTTTGTGGAAAACCGAGGGGTAGCCTTTGGTATGTTTTCCGGCAAAAAATGGTTTATTCTGCTGCTGACACTTTGTATTGTGGCTTTTCTGGTTTATTATTTTGTGAAAATGCCCCGTACCAGAGAATATCAGTGGGTACGCTGTGCCATGGTGCTGGTTTTGGCTGGTGCTGTAGGAAATATGATTGACCGTGTATTCCGTGGATATGTGGTTGACTTTTTTGAATTTACATTCTTCAGTTGGCCCGTATTTAACGTGGCTGATATTTACGTTGTGGTGGGTGTCATTGTTTTGGCAGCACTTATTTTGTTTGTCATCAAAGAAGAACCTAAGTTAGAAAAGAAAAAGGACGAGAAATGATGGAATATTTTACATTTGCGGCAGAAAAAGAAGACGTTGGCACCAGATTGGATGTGTTTCTGGCAGAAAATATGGAAGACCTTTCCCGCAGTGCTGTGCAGAAACTGGTGGAAGGCGGACATATCCAGCTCAATGGCGGCAGCGTGAAATCCAATTATAAACTGCGTGAAAAAGACGTCATTGATGTGGAAGTGCCGGAAGCAAAAGAAATTGAAATCTTGCCGGAGGATATTCCTTTGGATATTCTTTATGAAGATGCTGATGTGATTGTGGTAAATAAGCCTCAGGGGATGGTTGTTCATCCTGCACCGGGGCATTATACAGGTACATTGGTCAATGCTTTGATGTATCACTGTGGCAGTGAACTTTCCGGCATCAATGGGGAAAAACGCCCCGGCATTGTACACCGTATCGACAGAGATACTTCCGGGGTATTGATGGTAGCAAAAAACAACGCTTCTCATCAGGCTTTGGCGGCACAGTTGGCAGAGCATAGTATCACAAGAAAATATAACGCCATTGTATTCAATGGTTTTAAAGAGGATGAGGGCACCGTTGACCAGCCCATCGGGAGAAATCCTTTGGATCGCAAAAAAATGGCGGTTACCCAGAAACATAGCCGCCATGCAGTGACCCATTATCGGGTATTGCAGCGAATGGGAAATTTTACCCTCATCGAAGCACAGCTGGAAACAGGCAGAACCCATCAGATTCGTGTACATATGACATATATCGGACATCCCTTGCTGGGGGATCTGGTGTATGGACCTAAAAAACAGCCCTTTGCTTTGCAGGGACAGGTGCTGCATGCAAGGGTTCTGGGATTTGTCCATCCCACAACAGGAGAGTACATGGAATTTGAGGCGCCCCTTCCAGAATATTTTCAGAAATTGATGGAACGTTTGGAGGGCTGACAGGAGGCGAAACAAATGGCATTGCATCGGAAAGACTTTTTCGGACTGCGGGATTTAACAGCAGATGATATCCGCTATATCCTCAGTACGGCAGAAACCATGAAATATATTTTGAACCAGAAGAATAAGAAGGCACCCCATTTGCAGGGGAAGTCTGTCATTATTTTATTCTATGAACAGAGTGCCCGTGCGAAACTGTCCTATGAGTTGGCAGCGCAGCATTTGAGCGCCAACGTGGTAGATATGACCAATTCCGCCCATTCCATGGAACGGGAAAGCCTCCAGGATATGGGGCAGCTGGTAGACCAGATGGGCGCAGACTTTATCATTCTGCGTCATCCAATGGCAGGGGCAGCCCGCTTGCTGGCAGAATGTGTAGAGGCATCTGTCATCAACGCTGGGGATGGTTACAACGAAAATCCAGGACAGTCTTTACTGGATTTACTGACTATCAAAGAACGCAAAGGCAGTTTTGAAGGTCTGAAAGTTGCTATCATTGGGGATCTGCTCCATAGTCGTGTAGCAAAAAGCAATATCTGGGGTTTGACGAAACTTGGTGCCGAAGTCTGTGTATCCGGGCCGCCGACGCTTCTTTTGCCTGGAATTGAAAAATTCGGTGTGCAGGTACATTATGATGTGCGTGAAGCAGTAAATCAGGCAGATGTTATCCTGACAACCCGTATGCGTATGGAAGCCCAGGACAAAACATTCCTACCTTCTTTGGATGAATATAAGCGGTTCTTCCGTATTGACCATAATTTGCTGCGTTATGCCAAAGAAGATGCCATTGTCATGCATCCCGGCCCTATTCAGCGGGGGATTGAGATTTCTGACGGTGTCATTGACAGCCCTCAGTGTATCATCAATGACCAGATTGCTAATAGCGTAGCGGTGCGTATGGCCATGTTCTATATTCTGTCACAGATGGGAGGTGCTTTGGCATGAAAACCATTCTGAAAAACTGTAAACTCATTACCCCGCCGTATTCCGAAGAAAAACTGTATGATATTTTCATTGAAGGTGGCCTCATTGCGGATATTGGTGAAAATCTTCATGTAGAAGATGCAAAAGAGCTGGATTTAGACGGTCATGTGGTATTGCCCGGCTTTATCGATATGCATTGCAATATTTGTGAACCTGGGTTTGAAAATATCGAGGATATTTCCACTGTTTCCCGCAGTGCGGCGAGAGGCGGTTTTACATCTATTACCTGTGAACCTAATACAAAACCGGTGATTGATAATAAAACCGTTGTGGAATACATCATTTCCAAATCCAAAGCGCAGGCTTCTGTGAATATTTATCCTTATGGCAGTATGTCCATGGGATGCGAAGGGACAGCCATCGCGGAAATCGGTGAAATGTACGAAGCTGGTGTGGTTGCCATTTCTGATGGCGACGAGTTCATTGATAGCGCGGCACTGATGCGGAATGTTATGCGTTACAGCCGCATGTTTGACCTGCCTATCATGACCCATTGTGAAGACCGGAGCCTTTCTGGCAAAGGTGTCATGAACGAAGGCTATACAGCAAGTTGTCTGGGCTTGTCCGGTATGCCAAGAGAAGCAGAAGAATTGCAGGTGGCAAGAAATATTTTGCTGGCAGAGATTACTGGTGCCAGACTGCATATTGCCCATGTGAGCACAGGCGGTTCTGTGCGCATGGTAAGAGACGCGAAAAAACGTGGCTTGCAGGTGACTTGTGAAACATGCCCTCATTATTTTGCGCTGACAGAAGAAGCGGTGGAGGATTACAATACATTTGCGAAAGTCAATCCTCCTTTGAGAACACAGGAAGATGTGGAAGCTATTTTGGAAGGCATTGCCGATGGCACCATTGATGCCATTGCTTCCGGACATAGTCCCACAAGCCGTACAGATAAGGATAAAGAATTCGGCAATGCGGCATACGGCATTTCTGCGCTGGAAACAGCTTTTCCCATCAGTTTTACAAAATTGGTGGAAACGGGTATCATTTCTCTGGCGCGTCTGGTGGAATTGATGTCCAAAAAACCGGCAGAAATTTTGAAACTGGAGCAGAAAGGCGAGATTGCCGTTGGCAAAGACGCCGATTTAATTGTCATTGAAACAAAAGGCACCCAGATTATTGAGCCGGAGCTTTTTGCGTCTAAAGCAAAATTTTCGCCTTTTGCCGGTCAGGAAGTCAAAGGCAGAGTGGTTTATACCATCGTTGGCGGAAAAATTGTATCGTAAGGCTTTTGTGTAAGAAAGCCAAAAACGAGGTGTAACATGTATTTAAAAAGATTGGATTTACAGGGTTTTAAATCTTTCCCTGAAAAAGTCAAACTGGAATTTAATCCGGGCATTACGGCAGTGGTAGGCCCCAACGGCAGCGGCAAGAGCAATGTTTCCGACGCTGTTCGCTGGGTTCTTGGGGAACAGCGTGCAAAAAGCCTCCGCGGGGATAAAATGGAGGATGTTATTTTTGCCGGTACCGAAAGCCGCAAACCTCAAGGTTTTGCGGAGGTGACCATTGTCATTGACAATCAGGATGGGCGTATGCCTGTGGAGTTTACAGAAGTGCAGGTAACCCGTCGGGTATTTCGTTCCGGTGAAAGTGAATACCGCATCAACGGCGCTGCCTGCCGTCTGAAAGACATTCAGGAACTGTTTATGGATACAGGCGTCGGCAGAGAAGGCTATTCCATTGTTGGGCAGGGCAGAATTGATGAGATTCTTAATGCCAAAGGGGAAGAACGCCGGCGGATTTTTGAGGAAGCCACAGGGATTGTCAAGTATAAGACCCGTAAAATAGAAGCAACCAATAAACTGGAAAAAGAACAGCAGAACCTGCTCCGTGTGGAAGATATCATTTCGGAGCTGGAGGGACAGCTTGCGCCTTTGGAAGAACAGAGCGAAACAGCAAGACAGTTCCTTTCTCTGCGGGAACAGCTGAAACAGGCGGAAATTGCCATGTTCTGCACAGAAGCGGAACAAATGGAGCAGGAATTTGACCGCCTGACAGAACAAATGGCGCTGGCCGCGGAACAGCAGGCAACAGCCCAGGAAGAAGGCAATGCTGCCAAAGCACAGATTGCCGAAAAGAAACAACAGAATGAAGAAAAAAATGCTGCTTTGCAGACATTGAACGATACTATCGCCCAGGTAAAGGCGGATATTGAAAAAACAGAAGGTCGTATCCGCCTGGCGGAAGAACAGAGCCAGAACGATGCGGCAAACCTGACCCGTATGGAAAAAGAAGTGGCTGCCAAAGAAAAACAGCAGGCGGAAAAACAGCAGGAAACAGAAGTTTGCCGCAGTCGTATTACAGCGCTGAAAATCACCATGGATCGGGAACAGGAACAGCTGGATACGTTGGAAGCATCTTATGAGAGCTTAAGCAGCACTTTGCAGCAACATGAAAGCCGCGCGGAAAGCTTCAAGGATGAAATCTTTGAGCAGATTCGTATTGGCACAGAAGCCAAAGGGGAAATCGCCAAGCGAGAAGCCATGATGGAGCAGTTCTCCAGCAGAAAAGAACAGTTGGAAACAGAAATTGCCCATACCCAGAGCCGTTTGGAGCATCAGGAAGTCCATCAGAAAGTGCTGGAGAAAAAGGCGCAGGAACAGCAGGAAACAGCAGAGTTTCTGGAACAGGAACTGGATGCACTGGAACAGGACAGCCGTCATGCATCAGAAACCAAAGCTAAGGCAGAACGTGCCTTGGCACAGCAGGAAAGAGTGGTTTCTGAGAAAAAATCCCGTTTGCGTCTGCTTTCGGAATTGGAGCGGGAGCACGAAGGTTTTTACAACAGTGTCAAAAGCCTTTTGAATCTGCCTGACCAGAAAGAGCGTGGCATCTGCGGTGCCGTTGGTCAGCTTTTGCAGGTGGAAGAAGCCTATGAAACTGCCATTGAAGCGGCATTGGGTGGCGCTATGCAGAACGTTGTCACCAAAACGGAAGAAGATGCAAAAAACGCCATCCAGTATCTGAAACAGCGGCGTTTGGGTCGTGCTACCTTTTTGCCGATCACAGCGGTAAAAGGCAGAGGGCTGGAAGGTCGTCCTGCTATTTTGGAAGAACGGGGTGTCATTGGGACAGCAGATACACTGGTATCTTTTGCGGAAGAATACCGCGGGATTATGACCTATCTGCTGGGAAGAATTCTCATTGTGGAAAATCTGGATGAAGCGGTAAGACTGGCGAAGAAATATCGTCACCAGTATAAAATGGTAACACTGGAAGGGGATATCATGAATCCCGGCGGTGCTATGACCGGCGGTTCTCAGGCAAAGAAAACGACCAATATCTTTGGCAGAACCAGAGAAATCCATACTTTGCAGAAAGAACTGGAAGATGCAGGCAAACAGACTGCATCTCTGGAAGAAGCTTTGCAGCTTGCGGAAGAAGATTTGCAGGAAATTGCAGAGCAGATTATGGAAAAGAAATTGGAACTGCAAAAATTGACTGTGACCATCCAGACAGGTAAAGGCGAAATGGCGAAAATGGAAAGTGAAATTGCCGAAACCAATTCCCGTTTGAAATTGCTGGAACTGGAAGAAAGGCAGCTGGCAGATCAGTTGTCACGGGCAGAAGGGGACATTGCAAAGAGCAAGGAAACCTTGGCACAAAGTGAAGCTGCCATGGCAGAAGCAAATGAATCCTTGTCCGCTTTCCAGGAAAATCTGGCAGAAGAAAAAGAACAGCGGGATCACCTGATGGAAGAAATCACACAGGTGAAAATCCGTATTTCCAATAGTGGACAGCAGATTTATGCCGCAGAAGAAACGGTGCTTCGCTTGCAGCAGGAGGCAGAAAATTTGCAAAAAGAAACCCGCCAGCTGCATCAGCAAATGGAGCTTTTGAAAGAAAGCGGCGATAAACGGGGAGAAACTCAGGAAGCCCTTCACGTAGAGCAGGAAAAACTGGAACAGCAGGAAGAAACCTTGCGTCAGCAGTTGGAGGAAACTAATATCCTCATTGCTTCCCTGACAGCAGATACGGCAGAACTGGAGGAAGCTGTGCAGACAGCAGCTGATACCGTTGCCAAACTGGAAAATGAGCTGTTCCGTATTGAAACGAAGCAGGAAAAGATAAATGAAGAAAAACAGCGTATCTTTGACCGCATGTGGGAAGAGTATGAAATCACCATTGGTGCGGCAAAAGAAGCGTCGAAAGAAGAAAAACGACCTTATGGGGAATTGAAGCGCTTATCCAAAGAATGGAAAAATGATATGCGTGCCCTTGGCAATGTCAATGTAGGCGCCATCGACCAATATCGGGAAGTGAAGGAGCGTTTTGACTTTTTGACAAATCAGCGGGCAGACATTCTGGAAGCGGAAGAAAAACTCCGCCAGATTATCGCGGAGTTAACAGAGCTTATGGAAAAACAGTTCCGGGAGCAGTTTGCGGTCATTTCTAAGAACTTCAGCGAAGTATTTCAGGAAATGTTCGGTGGCGGGAAAGCTTATCTGAAACTTTCTGACGATGCCAACGCATTGGAATCTTCTATTGATATTGTGGCGCAGCCGCCTGGTAAAAGCTTGCAGAATATGCAGCTGCTTTCCGGTGGGGAGCGTGCACTGACAGCCATCGCTATTTTGTTTTCCATTTTGAAAATGAAGCCGTCACCTTTCTGTATTCTGGACGAAATCGAGGCGGCGCTGGACGATGCCAATGTCAGACGCTATGCTCAGTATTTGACACGGTTTTCCAAGGAGACCCAGTTTATTGTCATTACCCATCGTAAGGGTACCATGGAATATGCCGATGTCATGTACGGTGTCACCATGCAGGAAAAAGGTGTTTCAAAATTGATTTCTGTGGACTTTTCTAAAGCACAGGAAGATGTAGTTTAATTTGAGGTGAAAATATGGGATTTTTTGATTTTTTGAAGAAAAAACCGCAGGAACAGCCTGTGGTGGAGCAGACAGAAGAAAAAGACGTTGTGGAGATTGCCGGCATTGAGGTGAACACCACTCCGGAAAAAGAAGAAGACATTGTTCTGAATGTCAATGAAAATCTGGGAACCACAACAGCCATCAATCAGGCAGTTCATGAAGTTATGGATGAAGAAGAAATTGAGTTCCACGAAAAAGCCGGCGGCACACTGTATCAGGAAAATGATGATATTGCCGCTGCGGAAGAAGAACCCGAAGTGGAAATCGAACTGACCACAGAGGAAACTGTTGTGCCGGAAGATGCGGAAGCCTTTACAGAAGAACTGACAGAGCTGGTGGAAGAAGGTCTGGAAGCGGCAGCGGAAAGCGAAAGGGAATTGCAGGTGGAAACCGCAGAAGAAAAATTCGTGGAAGAAACGGACGCAGAAGGTCAGCAGTTTGTGGAAGAACTGGCTGATTTTGTGGCAGAAGAATTGGAAGCGGAACAGGAAGAAGAAGCGGTGGAAGAAACAACAGCTGAACCTGAATCTGTTCCCGAAGAAGTTCCTGCACAGGAACCCGTGAAAGAAAAAAAAGGCTTTTTTGCCCGTCTGAAAGAAGGTCTGGATAAGACCAGAAAGAACATTCTGGGCGGCGTAGACACCGTTCTGGGCAGCTTTACCAAGATTGATGAGGATTTGTTTGAAGAATTAGAAGAAGCCCTTATCATGGCGGATATGGGCGTACAGACAACCATGGATATCGTAGAAAATCTGCGTCAGCGCGTGAAAAAAGAACGTGCCACAGACCCTGCGGTCATCAAAGATATGCTCATTGATGAGATTACAGCCATTTTGCAGGATGGGGTAGAGGAAGAAGAAAATCTGCCTTCTCCTACTGTAATGTTGGTTATTGGTGTCAATGGCGTTGGTAAGACCACAACTATCGGTAAACTTTCTCATAACTTCAAAAACGAAGGCAAATCTGTATTGCTTGCGGCAGCGGATACTTTCCGTGCGGCAGCCATCGACCAGCTGGAAGTTTGGGGGCAGCGTGCCGGTATTGAAGTCATCAAACACGAAGAAAATGCAGACCCTGCAGCAGTTGTATTTGACGCAGTTCATGCAGCAAGAAACCGCAAAACAGACCTGCTTATCTGTGATACAGCAGGACGTCTTCATAACAAAAAGAATCTTATGGAAGAACTGCGGAAAATTTCCCGCGTCATTGAACGGGAATATCCTGCGGCACATAAAGAAACTTATCTGGTGCTGGATGCAACTACCGGACAGAATGCTTTGCAGCAGGCAAAAGTATTCATGGAAGTGGCAGACATCACAGGCATTATTCTGACAAAACTGGATGGTACTGCAAAGGGCGGTATTGTCGTTGCCATTAAGAGCGAACTGAAAATCCCTGTACGTTATATCGGCGTTGGGGAAGGCATTGAAGATTTGCAGAAATTCCACGCAGAAGATTTTGCCAAAGCGTTGTTTGGTGAAGAAGCATAAGAGAGGACAGAAAAATGGAAGAAAAGAATTTGCAGAATGAAGAAACAACAGTGGTACGCCATCAGGAACCCAAAAAGAACGAAAAACAGCGTCCTGTGCATACCACACCTTATAGTCAGGAAATCCAGAAGCACATGAATAAATGCTTCCCCGGACGCACAGAACGGGTTTTCTTTGATAAACTGAACGATTACTTGCAGATAGATATTCATATTCTGGAAGCGCCTACAAAACAGGACTTCCATGTGCTTTATACCGTTGGTATGAGCGCATTGCCTATGCAGCTGCCTGATGAATTTTATCCCGATTATCAGATGCTGGAAAGGGCAGAACTGATTGCTCTGCTGCCTTCCGGATGGCAGCTGCCGGAGCCTGCAGAAGGGGAAACATATAACAATACTTTCTGGTGGCCTGTAGATTTGCTGCAGTATCTGGCAAGATTCCCTCATGAATACAAAAGCTGGCTGGGCTGGGGACATACCATTCCCAACTCCGATAAATACGTGTCTTATGACGAAGCCAGCACAAAACTGTGCGGCGTTATGATTTCCGCATTGAACGAAGCCATCAGCATGTTCCATGCAAAAGATGGTACTCTCATTAACATGTATGCGCTGTTGCCTCTGTACAAAGAAGAAATCGACTTCAAACAGCAGGAAGGCGGCGAAGCGCTGCTGCAGAAAATGGTTGATATCAATGGTTTTGGTATGATTATTTTCCCTGACAGACCGAATGTGTGTCTGGAGGAAGACGCGAAAACTGAAGAATAATAAATTGATGCCCTCATTGCAAGCTAATGTTCTGGATTGGCTTGAAATGAGGGTTTTGTTTTTTGGAAAAACAGAGCAGTATCGGTGCAGTGATGTCGGACGTCTATTTTTGGTGAAAAGGTGAAAGTATGGCTTTATTAACAAATTTATTGTCTCAGCCTTTTTTATTGAGAGCGCTGATCGTGGGGATTTTAGTTGCCTTATGTGCGGCTTTACTTGGGGTTAGTTTAGTTTTAAAGCGCTTTTCGATGATTGGCGACGGGTTGTCTCATGTCGGCTTTGGTGCGATCAGTTTTGCTTTGGTTTTGAATTTGGCCCCTTTATATGTTGCCGTCCCGGTTATGATTCTGGCGGCGTTCTTTTTGCTGCATATCAGTCAAAACGGAAGAATAAAAGCGGACGCGGCGATTGCAATGCTTTCCAGCGGGTCGATTGCTATTGGTCTTGTTGTGATCAGTTTGGCCAAAGGAAGCAGTGCGGATATTGACAGTTATATGTTTGGCAGTATTCTTTCGACAACGCAGCAGGATATGATTTTAAGCATTGTTTTAGGGAATTAGACACTTCAAATTATAATGATGATTT
>ERZ779894.913-NODE-913-length-32343-cov-10.322132_pt1 | contig 32343 bp, 33 predicted proteins | sample MGYA00511587_ERZ779894 | MGnify/ENA primary metagenome ERZ779894 (study PRJEB29588, sample SAMEA2160490) | human gut metagenome | biome: human gut; feature: human-associated habitat; material: faeces | place: Denmark | collected 2008/2010 ... | reverse complement strand
TAGCCCTGAGCAAAACGCCGAAAGGCGCATAAACAAAGGAAAAGCAGGGCTAAAAATTTTCCTTTATCACTACAAAGGTATTGAAACAGCCGACCGAATGTCATATAATTAAATTGCAAACAAAACCAACGAAATGGGGTCGGCTGTTATCTATCGTCAAGAAATCATTTTTGCTCAACATACTCTTTCACAGGAAGAAAATCTTTGGAATCATATTCATCTCTAAGCCAATAGCTGATTGAATTAAAAGGAATTTTAAGTGTTCTTAATGTGCATACCAATTCATACGCTCCTTTAGAAGCAGCGCCTCTACACAATAGACCCCATTTACCTTTTTCAAGTTTAACAGTAACCTTACCGTGTTTAAGTTCGATATTTTTATCCCACCATTCATCAAAAGTCAGCTTCGATGTTGAATCAGCATATAATCTTCTTGCACGGCTTTTATCTTTATAATAATGCATCATAAAATCTTCTTGCTCAAAAGTAGTAACCTTGTCCACTGCAATTTCGAGTGGCAAAGGATATTCAATTGCCTCATGACTTAAAATAGCCTCATCCACACTTTTTGTCAGAGCAATGATTTCCTCTCTTGTATAATCTTTTTTCAGTGTTACAACATATAGACAAAACACCAATAGTGATGTTAAAATATGAATTGGTTAGTGTGCGGCATTACTCTATTGTACAGGAGATTTTTATTTATGGATGAAATAAAGCAAAGAATAATGACAGGCGAGCGAGCTCTGTTTGCCTCGAACAGCCTTAAAATTACAGATACAATATTTGACGACGGCGAATCACCGCTTAAGGAGAGCCGGAATATAGTATTGGACGGCTGTATGTTCAAATGGAAATATCCGCTTTGGTACTGCGATAACGTAACGGTAAGCAATTCCTCGTGGTTCACCATGGCGCGTGCCGGAGTATGGTACAGCAATAATATCAAAATATCTGATTCGGCTATTGAGGCACCGAAAAATTTCAGGCGCTGCAGGTTCCTTGAGCTTTCGGGCGTTTCAATGCCCAACGCTGCCGAGACACTTTGGAGCTGTAACAACGTGAAGCTGCAAAATGTCACTGCCAAGGGCGAGTATTTTGCAATGAACAGCACCGATATTTCGGTCGAAGGGCTTACTTTGTACGGCGACTATTCTTTTGACGGGGCAAGAAACGTTGAAATAAGAAATTCGCGCCTGCTTTCAAAGGACGCGTTCTGGAACAGCGAAAACATTACCGTTTACAATTCTTTTATTTCAGGCGAGTACCTCGGCTGGAATGCCAAAAATCTTACGCTTGTGGACTGTACGGTAGAGAGTCTGCAGGGAATGTGTTACATTGATAATCTCGTTATGAAAAACTGCAGACTGCTCAATACAACGCTTGCTTTCGAGTATTCCGATTGCGATGTGACGATTGAGGGAAATGTTGACAGCGTATTCAATCCGAAAAGCGGCACCATAACCGCCGGCAGAATAGGCAAACTGATAATCGAGAAGGACAAGGTCGATCAAAGCAAAACGAAAATCGTTTGCAGTCAGATAGACGAAAGGGCTGACAAACCCGATTATTCCACACACAGAACATTTTAAAACGGAGAAAAGATATGTTTGATTTTGATAAGGAAACAGACAGAAGAAATACCGGCTCCCTTAAATGGGATGTAAAGGAAAACGAGCTTCCCATGTGGGTTGCTGATATGGATTTCGAAACCGCGCCTGCAGTAATAAATGCGATAAAAGCACGGGCTGAGCACGGCATTTTCGGCTATTCGGTTCTGCCCGATAAATGGTATGATGCATATATAGGCTGGTGGAAAACAAGACACGGATTTTCGATTGACAAGGATTGGCTGATTTTCTGCACGGGAGTGATACCTGCAATATCAAGCATTGTCAGAAAGCTGACGACACCTGCGGAAAAGGTTGTACTGATGACGCCGGTGTATAATATTTTCTTCAATTCGGTGCTTAACAACGGCAGGGTTGTGCTCGAGTGTCCTCTTGACTATAGCGACGGCAGCTACAGTATAGATTTTAAGGCGCTTGAAAAGTGCCTGTCCGATCCGCAGACATCACTTATGGTACTCTGCAATCCGCATAATCCGATAGGTAAGATATGGGATGCCGAGACGCTCAGGCGCGTAGCCGACATGTGCAAAAAGTACAGTGTCACGGTGATATCTGATGAAATTCATTGCGATCTTACCGACCCCGGGTGTGAGTACATTCCGTTTGCCTCGGTGTCTGATACCGCAAGGCTCAACAGTATTACATGCGCAGCTCCGACAAAATCATTCAATATTGCCGGATTGCAGACTGCGGCGGTTATAGTACCCGATCCGGTGCTGCGCCATAAGGTATGGCGCTCACTGAATACCGACGAGGTGGCAGAGCCGAATGTATTCGCCGTCGATGCGGTTGTCGCCGCATATGATGAGGGCGCAGAATGGTTTGACGCTCTGCGCGGTTATATTTATGATAATAAAAAATATGCAGAAGAAATTCTTGGCTCCTTCCAAAAAATAAGGCTTGTAAAGTCACAGGCTACCTATCTTTTGTGGCTTGACTGCACGGCTATGCCTCTTAAAGGAGATGCGTTGGCTGAGGATCTGAGAAATAAGACCGGTCTTTATCTGTCGTCGGGCAGCGCCTATAAAGGAAACGGAGACGGCTTTTTGAGAATGAATATAGCCTGCCCCCGATCCCGCCTTATCGATGGCTTGGAAAGGCTTGGAAGGTATTCGGAAAGTTGCGGATCCTGATACGCAGTAAAGCCCCACTCCTGCCGTTTTGTTTTATAGCCATATAGCAACAAATTTTAGTTTATCTGCGTAATGAAATGTTGACAGACATAGGTCGTTCCCTACAAAAATTCAATTAGCCATTTGTTTCCTTACACCTATAAACTAAAATTTATATACTCAGACAGCACAAAAATTACCGTCAACAAAAAGCTCCGGTTCTGAAAACAGAACCGGAGCTTTTTTGTTGGTGGAAACAGACAGGCTCGAACTGTCGACCTCCTGCGTGTGAAGCAGGCACTCTGACCAACTGAGCTATGCTTCCGACAAAGGTCATTATACATCAATCGGTCAGTGATTACAAGCATTATTTTTCTTTGCTGCAAATTTTTTGGAAAATCCGCTCGGCGTTATGCCGTATTGCTTCGAAAATACCTTTGTAAAATAGTTCTGGTCGCTGAATCCGGAATTCAATGCGGCTGCCTTGACGCTTGATCCGTTTGTCAGTATTTCTGCTGCCTTTTCTGTTCTTAATTTGGTTATATAAGTACCCAAGGTTTGTCCGTACTTGTTACGGAAGCTGTTCATAAGCGTTGTCCGGCTGCATCCGAAAACGCCGCACAATGCCTTGACAGAAAGGTCTTTGCTGTAATTCTCATTTACATAGCGGTATATATTCTCGGCAAGCCCCGAAAATCCGGGGGCTACACGATTGGAATCGGTCATGTATTCTGCGATAACCGCAAGTATGTTGAGATAGCTTTCAATAAGTCCGCTTTCGCATCTCGGTATTGAATTGACCGACCTTTTCAGCAAAGCGCTGTCATCAAAGTATTTTGAGGACAGGTTTTCAATTTCTTTTATTGACTGATTCGAGTCATCTGTAAACTGCCCCATCATAAAATAGCCCGAAAGCACCCCGTAGTGAAATATAGGGGCTACCGTTTCAATAAGTCCGCAGTGACAGCGGTATGTATAAGGCTCACCGGTTTTCTCAACATGCTCAAAAGCCGCTTTGTCAGCCGCAATGCATCTGCCGATTACATCTCCCTGGTGCTGCACCTGTTTACAGAATTCCGACAAACTCTGCGGATAGCAGTAGATCTCATTCATATAAAGATCGTGTATTGATATCCTGGCTCCGGTTATTTTATGGAAATCTCTCAATATCGATATCGTTTCTATATTGCTGCTCATTGCAATCACCTCAGTCTGTTTTACTATTTTACTAAAACATTATATCTATTTCCATAGAAATTTCAAGGCTTTAATTGTATAATTAATTTGTTTAAATTACAGATCGGTCTAATTTGAGTCAGGGGGGAAGCGGATTTGATCGGAAACAGATATTTCATAGGTGTTGATATAGGCGGTACTAATACTGTCGTGGGAATTGTGGATAATTACGGCAGTTTGATTGCCAAAGAGTCATTTAAGACAAAGCCCGACGGTGATCATGCAGTATTTGCAAAAAAGATATATGATTTTTCTGTCGGACTGGCTGTAAAAGCCGGCATTCCAATGTCAGATATAGCAGCTGTGGGTGCTGCCTGTCCGGGTGTCATAAAGGACGGAAGGGTCGTCTTTTCAGCTAATCTGAAGATGAATGATGTACAGTTTGACGAAATGCTGAAACAGCACTTTTCGGTGCCTTCATATGTCTGTAACGACGCCAACGCGGCAGCCTTTGCCGAAGCGGTCTGCGGCTGCGGTAAGGGCGCCCATTCTCTCGTAGCCGTTACGATAGGAACCGGCATAGGCGGCGGAATAGTGCTCGACGGGAAAATATACGACGGTGTAGGCGGTGCCGCTGCCGAAATAGGGCACATAACGGTTGTGCCCCAGGGCAGACAGTGCGCCTGCGGAAGAAAGGGCTGCTTTGAGTGCTATTGCTCGGCAACGGCTCTTGTAAACGATACAAAAGAGGCTATGCTCGATAATCCAGACAGCAAAATGTGGCAGGTGGCTAGTACGATATCTGACGTTGACGGGCAGACAGTGTTCAGGGCAATGAAGCTGGGGGACGGAGCGGCAAAAAAGGTGTTTGATCGCTTTTGCCGCTATTTCGGCATAGGTATCAGCAATATCATAACCCTGCTGCAGCCGGAGATTATTGTTATAGGCGGAGGCATGTCTGCCGAAGGCGAAACCTTGGTGGCACCTATCAGGAAATATGCCTCGCAGATGTCACTCAAAGGTGCGTTTGAGGGAAAAACCGAAATAATGGCGGCAAAGCTCGGCAATGATGCCGGTGTGCTCGGCGCGGCTTTGTACGCGATGGAGGAGAATAAATAATGAAAAAAGGACGGAACTTCAATATCTGGGATGCACTTAAGCAGTGGAGCGGACTTGGAAAGTTAATAGATTTCAGACCGTACGGAAACGGTCATATAAACGACACATTCCTGGTGCGTTATGAAAACGATGACTTAAAGACGGTAAAGTACATATTGCAGAAGATCAACAAATGCGTCTTTAAAAATCCCGAACAGGTAATGAGCAATATAATGAACGTTACCGAATTTCTCAAAAAGAAGATATCGTCTGCAGGCGGCGATCCGGAAAGGGAGACCCTTACCGTTTTAAAAAACGATTCAGGCTGCGGTTACTATACCGATGGTGCTGGTGATTATTGGAGAATGCTCGGCTTTATATCCGACGCGGTGTCACTTGATCTTCCGGAAACAAGCGAGGATTTTTATCAGAGTGCTATTGCATTCGGCAGGTTTCAGCATATGCTGTCTGATTTTCCGGCGGATACGCTTTATGAAACGATACCCGATTTTCACAACACACCCGTAAGGTTCAAAGCCTTTATGGAAGCAGTGGAAAATGATATATGCAGCCGCGCCGAAGGCGTTAAGGATGAAATAGATTTCGTTATCAGGCGCAAAGAATATATGAATACGCTTGAGGACGCGCATAAAGCAGGCAAGCTTCCGCTTAAGGTGACTCATAATGACACTAAAATGAACAATGTCCTGCTTGATAAAGACACAAGAGAGCCTGTGTGCGTAGTTGATCTTGATACGATAATGCCTGGCTATTCGGTCAACGATTTCGGCGACTCTATACGTTTTGGTGCAAGCACCGCGGCTGAGGACGAGAAGGATCTTGATAAGGTACATTTCGATATGACCCTTTTTGAGACCTATACAAGGGGCTTTTTAAAGGGCTGCGGAGGAATGTTGAGCGACGACGAGCTTAAATATTTGCCCGACGGCGCTATTATGATGACTCTGGAATGCGGTATGCGCTTTCTTACCGACTACCTTTGCGGTGACAGGTATTTCAAAACCGCGTACCCTGAGCACAACCTTGTCAGATGCCGTACGCAGTTCAAACTGGTAAGCGAAATGGAAAATGAAAGAGAAAAAATGAATTCAATAATAGAAAGGTACAGATAAATGAGATATTTTGAAACCGAAAAATATCATCAGATGTCGAGAAAGGCTGCCAACATTATTTCTGCTCAGATAATAACCGAGCCCGATTCTGTGCTTGGTCTTGCGACCGGATCGACTCCGCTCGGAATATACCGCCAGCTTATTGAATGGTACAAAAAGGGCGATCTTGATTTTTCACAGATCACCACGGTAAACCTTGACGAATATATAGGACTTTCTGGTGACAATGAGCAGAGCTACAGATACTATATGAACAACAATTTTTTTAAGCACGTCAATATCGACATGAACAGAACCTTTGTACCGAGCGGAATTGCCGCCGATATAAAAGCAGAATGTGATGAATTTGACGCGAGAATCAGGAGATTGGGCGGAATAGACCTGCAGCTGCTCGGTATAGGTGAGGACGGTCACATCGGTTTTAACGAGCCTGATGATTATTTTGTTAAATCGACACATGTTGTAGATCTTGATCCCACCACCATTGCTGCCAACGCGCGTTTCTTTGATTCGCCGTCTGATGTTCCGCGCAAGGCTATAACCATGGGCATGGTATCGATCATGCAGGCTAAACGCATACTCCTTGTAGCATCGGGCGAAAAGAAAAAGGATATTCTCGAAAAAGCATTTTCGGGTCCCATAACTCCGAGAATACCTGCATCCATACTGCAGCTTCATGAGGATATAACGGTTATTTACAGCAAACGTTCAGAGGACTGATTGTCTGGTCGGAGAAATACAAGATGATAATTAAAAATGCCAGGCTGAAATACGGAACGGCAGATATTAAAACAGAAAACGGAATAATAACGGGGATAGGCAGCTTCAGCGGCAGTGAAACCGTGGACGCATGCGGCAAAAGGGTAATACCCGGGCTTATTGATACACATATTCACGGCTTCGGCGGCTTTGACGCCTCCGACGGCAGACTGGGCGATATCAGCATGGCTCTGGCAAAGACGGGAACCACCACATGGCTGCCCACCGCTATGACCGATAGTGCCGACCAACTTGAAAAGCTTACACATCAGGACATAAATGTTAAGGGTGCCAATATTCCGGGATTTCACCTTGAGGGCCCTTATATCTCAAAGCATAAAAAAGGCGCGCAGAATGAGGCTTATATAAAGGATCCTGATATAAATGAGTTTTCACGGTTTAAAAATGTAGCAGCCGTGACTTTGGCACCCGAGCTTGGGGGAGCGGTTGAATTTATAAAAGCCGTCGGGTGCCATGTGTCGATAGGACATACATGCTGCACATATGACGAAGCCGCTGCCGCCATACAAGCCGGTGCCGACTGCCTTACGCATACCTTCAACGCCATGCCGCCGTTTCTGCACCGTGAGCCGGGTCCCATAGGCGCCGCCTTTGACAATGGCGCTTTTGCCGAGGTGATATGTGACGGTGTCCATGTTTCGCTTACCGCCGTAAGAGCGCTGTATAAAATGTTCGGCAGTGACAGGCTGATACTTGTGAGTGACTGTATAAGACCTGCCGGACTTGCCGACGGCGAGTATTCCTCCGGCGGACTTGCGGTGTTCATGAGAAACGGCAGACTTGAACTTGCCGACGGGACATTGGCTGGCGGTTCGCATCCGCTGCTTTATTGCGTGAAGGTTGCTGTTGAGTCCGGCATCGATTTCTACGAGGCAGTGAAAATGGCAAGTGAAACGCCGGCAAAAAGATTCGGTCTAAACAAAGGCACCATATCCGTAGGTTCTGATGCCGATATGCTCATACTTAATCAGGATATGACTGTAAATAAGGTGTTTATTGGCGGCAAAACGGTATGATTTCTTGATTTGTGCAAAAAAAACACTATTGTCTTTTTTTTAACAAACTTTCTCTTGATGCTGCGGTTTTCCTTGATAAACGGTTATTTGTTTTTCCATAAATACATATTGGTGTATCGAAAAGTGCATAAATTTTTTTGTATTGATTATTGATTTTATGTGCAGAAAAGAATATAATCATAGATGTAATCCGTTATATTTGGAGGAATAAATAATGAAGGCTAAGAGATTTTTTGCCGCTGCACTGATGGCTCTTATGGTTTTGGGCTTGTTCGGTGCATGTGGAAAAAAAGAAAACACATCATCCGGCAGTGCATCCTCCGGTCCTGATGCCAGCGAATTCATCAACAGCTACATAAATACCGCTGATGTCAGTTTCCTTGATGCCGACGGCGAGGCTACATACCGCATAGTTCGTCCCGAGGAAGCATCAAATGATGTTTCATTGCTTGGATCGCTCGTTTTTAAAACCTACAAGGCTCAGTACAACGTTTCTCCGGCAAATGTTACTGATTCGGAGGAGAAAAATGACAGAGCCGAAATACTCATCGGTAAAACTAACCGTGATTCCACTGCCAAAGCGCTGCAGATTCTGAACGCAGAGGGTTCGGGACGTACCGACGAATATATAATCTGCACTATAGACAAAGATATAGTAATTGTCGGTTCAAGTGATGAGTCTACGATTGCCGCAGCAAATTATTTCTGTGATAATTACCTTAATCAGAATCCTGTTTCCGGAGGAATAAATTATTTCTTCAGTGATCCCAACGCATACAAACCGCTCACTATTTTCGGATTGAACCATCTTTCAAATATTAAGGTAGTGCGTCCGATATATAATGTGTCGTATTTAACCCAGAATGAGACCAACAGCCTTTTGGATGCGATACTTAAAAACAACGGATATGCGCTTGAGCTGCAGAAGGATCAGGTTGCTTCCAACACCGGTAATAAAACCGATGGCTCGGGAACACTTACGGTGACCGACGCGGCGGAGTATGAAATAATAATCGGCAACTGTAAACGTGACGGTGTAAATGTTATTTCCGATCCTGATAAATATGAGATACGCATTGAAGATAAGAAGATATTCTTAAACGGCGGCAGCGCACATGCGACCGCACTTGCCGTTTCCGAGTTTGCAAAGATAATTTCTGCTAATACTGAAATTACTCCTGCGCTATCGGTTGCGTCCGGCTCGTATGACGAGGTCATAAAATCATATGACAGCGCCAGCACATATAAGTGGGTATGGGGCGACTATTTTGACGGCACATCCATAAATGAATCAATATGGGATGTCAGATGGGACGAAGGAACGAACTATCCGACCGATGCGACCGGCAGAAGTCCTATGCGCGGAAGCAGCAAGCTGAAAAACAACTACGTTAAGGACGGCTGCTTCTATATAGCTGCAGAGATGGACACTGAGCATTACTACGGCGGAAGAATAACGACCGAAACAATGATGCAGTACCTTTACGGATATCTTGAAATTTCGGATATCCATCCGAAGGGCGTCGGTATGTGGACCTCGCTCTGGGGTGTTTCGGTACCGCAATCCGGCACCGGTCCTATAACCGATAAGACCGCTATGTACCATAGTGAAACCGACGTTGAAGAGTGCTACGGAGACGGCACATGGGCCTACGGCAATACATTTGCGTGGCCTACGGCTTACGGTAAGACTCAACTTGGAATACCGGCAGATAAGACCGGCGCTGTGCATGTAAACAATGCAAGACACAGTGATGACGACCGCGGCTTCTGGATGGATTTCCACACCTTCGGCTATGAATGGGTCGATCAGACCCGCGTCAGGTTCACCTGCGATGGTGAGGCGTATGTTGATCAGGAACTGAGGGAAGGCGCCGAGCAGCTTGCCTATTCTCAGCCGACCTATATGCAGATATCCATGGTATTCGGCTCTTCCAACCAGGGTCTTACGACCGATGAGAAGGAGCTCACCGAAACCAACAAATTCATAACCGACTGGATAGCTCTTTATCAGAAAACAGGTCAGACAATGTGGCAGACTTCGCGCAAGAATGCGATGGACTGGAAGATAACACATTCATAAATAACCCTAAGCCGGAGGCTTTTAAAGCCTCCGGCTTTCTGTTTTTAAATATGTACAAATTGCTAAAACAAACATAATATTATGGACTTTACGTTAAAATTCAATGCAAATATGTACTTTTGGTAGGCAATTATTCTTCTATTTATCTATTCCCTTTGCAGAATGCCTATGATATACTTTAATTAAAAGATACGGAAAGGAAGAAAGCAAGTGAATAAATATGTGAAATTAATTTGCCTGATTTTTGTACCATTACTGATTGCGTCACTTTTCGGCGCATGCGGTAAAAAACAAGACGCGTCATCGGGCGGTTCGGGTGATGCTGGCAGCGCCGACACAGGCGGCATAATAAGCACAGCCGATGTTAATTTTGTAGACTCTGACGGGGAATCTACCTATAGGGTTGTACGCCCGGAAGACGATGCGAATATTTTGCCGCTTGCTACGTCGGTTTATAAGAAACTACTGGAAGTTTACAAGGTCAAAGCCTCAAATATTTCCGATTCGACCGAAAAGGACGGCAGGGCGGAGATACTTATAGGTGATACCAACCGTGAATCAACCAAAAAAGCGCGCGAACTGCTGATAGCAGAGTTTGGCGGTCATTATAATGATTACATTATCTGCACGATTGATAACGATATCGTCATATACGCCCCCGATAACGAAACTCTGAGTAAGGCGGTTGAGCGTTTCAATACCGATTACATTACCGGAAATGTTGTGACCGGCGGTATCAACTGCACCTTTTCAGATACTTCCGGCTTTACTGAGCTTAAAATATTCGGTATCGATAAGCTTGCAAAGATCAATATAGTAAAGCCGATATATAATACCTCGTATCTTACGATGAATGCGGTAGATGAGCTTGTGGATGACATTAAGAAAAAATCCGGCTACGCGCCGAAAATTGTCAATGATACCGTCACTGCCGGTCCTGTAGACCCAACGCTCAGCCGAACGGAAACTGCTGAATATGAGATAATTGTCGGCAACTGTGACCGCGACGGTGTAAAGACAATATCAGATTATGACACATATGAAATACGCATAGAGGACAGGAAAATATTCTTAAACGGCGGCAGTCCGTATGCGACCGCAATGGCTGTTACGGAATTTGATAAACTGATTTCAGCCAATTTGGAGATTACATCATCCATGTCGGTGGAAAACGGCAATTATAACGATGCGATAGGATCATACGATACCGCAACAACATATGTACCCATATGGAGGGACGACTTTGACGGTACCGAGATCGATCTTAAAAAATGGGATGTCAGATGGGACGAGGTTTCCGGATACAGGTCGGCTGCAAACGGCAAGGATCAGCGCCGCGGAAACAAACAGCTTAACAACAACTATGTCGCGGACGGCAAGCTGTATGAGGTCGCTGTTGAAACAAGCGACACATATTACGGCGGTATGCTGACTACCATAGATCTTATGGAGTACCTGTATGGATACATAGAAATATCCACGGTTCACCCTAAAGGCATGGGCTTCTGGACTGCTCTCTGGACGCAGTCAAAAGGCGCCAAAAATGTTGAGGACAGAACCTCGCAGCTGTTCTTCAGCGAGACCGACATTGAGGAGTGTTACGGACCCGGCACATGGGCGTACGGCAACACCTTCGCATGGCCTACGTCGCTCGGTAAAGAGAATGGATATACCGAGACTATACATGTAAACAACAAAGTGATAAGCAAGGATGCCAGGGGTTTCTGGATGGATTTTCATACATACGGATACGAATGGCTTGACAATACGCATGTCCGCTTTACCTGCGACGGTGAGGTCTACGCCGATCAGCAGTTGAGGGAAGGACCCGAGCAGAACGCGTACTCTCAGCCGGCATATCTGAAACTGAGTCTTGCCTGCGGATCGGGCAACCACGGACAGCCCACGACCGATCCCGATGAATGGGCGAATACCAACAAATATATTGTTGATTGGGTACACATTTATCAGAAGGATGGACAGTCGCTCTGGAGCACCGATATGCTGCACGGCGATTTTAAAAAAATACATTAATTGCTGCAGGCGACCGTGATTACAGGCTTAATGGAAATATAAATATATGAAAAACAAAACGGCAGGAGTTCTGCCGTTTTGTTTTTATCAGCTCCAAAAATTTGAATTTATTATCTGATTTTACCTCTAATATAATTTTTCAATATGCAAACAATACTATTGCAAACGCGAAAAAACATTAAAGGGAGGGAAAACAAATGACAGCAGTTCCTGAAGCAAGAGAGGCTCTCAACCGTTTCAAGATGGAGGCCGCTAACGAAGTAGGCGTCAACCTGAAGCAGGGATACAACGGCGATCTTACCGCTAAGCAGGCTGGTTCTATAGGCGGACAGATGGTCAAGAAGATGATCGAGTCTTACGAAAGCAGCATCAAATAAGATACCTTTCGAATAGTGAGACGCCGCATACCTTAGTTTGGGTGTGCGGCGTCTTCGTTTCGCCCGTATTTTATAATTTTATTTGCCGAAATTGCTTTACATTAGGGCAATTTTGGGCTATAATAACTATAAATATACTGAAAATTGATCGGAGCTTTAGCTTTATGGACAAAACCGCTGCCGGACGCATGGAGTACTTAGTCGACTTTCTGAATAAATGCTGTGATGAATATTATAACGGAAGTACTCCCTCTCTTTCCGATGCGGAGTATGACCGGTTGTTTGACGAACTTGAGGAGCTTGAAAACAAAACAGGTGTAATACTGCCTGATTCTCCGACACAGCGCGCCGGATTTGAAGCGGTCAGTGAGCTTCAGAAGGTCGTTCATCCGACCGAGCTTCTGAGCCTCGCCAAAACCAAGGACGCCGGTGATATTGAAAAAATGCTGCAGGCAGGCGACGGCTTTCTGAGCCTTAAGCTTGACGGGCTGACCGTCGAGCTTGACTACAAAAACGGCGAGCTTACAGAAGCGTCTACAAGGGGCGACGGTACTGTGGGTGAGATAATCACCCACAACGCGCGCGTTTTCACCAATATACCGCTGACGATACCTTACACGGACGATCTTACTGTCACAGGCGAAGCGTTTATAGATATACCCACATTTGAAAGTATAAACGAAGAAATAGACAATGACGAGGACAGATATTCAACACCGAGAAATCTTGCCGCAGGCTCGGTAAGACAGCTTGACTCCAAAATCTGCAGCCGCCGCGGCGTTAAGTTTTTGCCGTTTAATGTCTTAAAGGGTCTTGACGACATACCTCTTAAGAGCGTCAGGCTCGAAAAATTGGTGAGCTTCGGCTTCGGCAGCAACCTCCACAAGCCCCTTGCCGTTGGTGATCGGAAGGAAAAGGTGCAGGCTGAAATAGACGCACTTAAAGCTGATGCGGCAAAAAACGGACTGCCTATAGACGGCATCGTGTTTTCTTACGATAATGTTGAGTTTGCCCGTTCGCTCGGTAAGACGTCACATCATTTCAAGGACGGAATAGCCTATAAATTCGGCGATCCTACAGCCGAAACAGTTTTCAAACATACCGAATGGAATATATCCCGCACCGGTCAGCTGACACCTGTGGCTGTTTTTGACCCGGTCGATATAGACAACACAAAGGTCGAACGTGCGTCGCTGCACAATATCACATTTATCGAAGGGCTGGAGCTTGAACCGGGGGACAGGATTATTGTTTCAAAGCGCAATATGATAATACCTCATATTGAAAAAAACATAACCGCCGGTGAAACAGGAGACAGGGATGGCTATACCGTAGAGTATCCCGAAAATTGTCCTGTTTGCGGCAAAAGGACCGAGATAAAGGAGACCAACGCCGACAACAGGCTTATAAAGGTGCTTTACTGCACCAACAGCTCATGTGCCGGTCATATAATAAAAAAGCTGACACACTTTGTCAGCAAGCAGGCAATGAATATCGACGGGCTGTCGGAAGCAACGCTTGAAAAGTTTGTTGCGAAAGGTTTTATAAAGGAAACTGCCGATATATATTCACTGCCAAAATTTCGTGATGAAATAACGGTTCTTGACGGGTTCGGTGAAAAATCATTCGGCAATTTGTGCAGCTCTATAGAAGCGTCCAGAAACACAAAACTGTCAAATCTGCTTGTCGCCATGAATATACCGCTCATAGGCAAAAGCGCTGCTGCCGATATTTCCAAAACCTTCGGCGGAGACGCAGAAAAGCTTTTAAACGCTGTTGATGACGGATATGATTTTTCAAAGATAGAAGGCTTCGGTTCTATCATGAATGACGAACTTCAGAAATGGTTTGCCGACAAGGAAAAGCGTGCGGAGTTTGAGCACATCCTCAGTCTGCTTTCCTTAACGCCGGACGAGCAGATAACCGAAGAAAACTCAAAATGGGCAGGAAAAACTGTAGTCATAACCGGCACTTTTTCCGCCTATACGAGGGATGAGCTGACCGAAATCCTGCAGAAGTCGGGTGCAAAGGTAACCGGCTCGGTTTCTAAAAGGACCGATATCGTTCTTTGCGGTGAAAATGCCGGAAGCAAGCTCGACAAAGCGAAATCGCTCGGCATCACCGTCATTTATGAGGACGGGCTTGATCTGTAATTCTTTTGCCGGTTTGTGCGCTACACTGTGTGACGGCAAATAACAAATACTTGTTTAGGAGAGAAATGTAATGAAAATAACTGTATGTATCGGTTCTTCATGTCATTTAAAAGGGTCGAGGCAGGTTGTTGAAACTTTCCAGTCAAAGATTACGGAAAACGGACTTGAAGACGCGGTAGAGCTTGCAGGTACATTCTGCATGGGGCGGTGCAAAGAGGGCGTTTGTGTCAGCATCGACGATAAGTTTTTCTCGGTATCTCCCGAAAATGCCGCTGAGATATTTGACAAATATGTTCTTGCAAAGGTAAAGCATTAAGTTACATAGCTTTGGAGGTCAGAAAAAAGTGTCTAACTGTCTGGAACTCAAAAAATCTAACTGTAAAAACTGCTACAAGTGCATAAGACACTGCCCGGTAAAGTCAATACGCTTTTCCGGCAACCAGGCGCATGTTGTAAGTGAGGAATGTATACTTTGCGGTCAGTGCTTTGTCGTATGTCCGCAAAATGCAAAGCAGATCGTTGATGAGACCGAAAAGGTGAATTTCCTTTTGCAGTCATCGGACCCCGTGATCGTCAGCCTTGCGCCGTCGTTTGTGGCTAATTATGACGGCGTCGGCATCGAGTCAATGAGAAAAGCTCTTAAGGAGCTGGGATTTTCCGATGCCGAGGAAACTGCCGTCGGCGCCACCATAGTAAAGCGTGAATACGAGCGTATCCTCAAAGAGGTGAAGCCCGATATTCTGATCACATCGTGCTGCCATTCGGTCAATTTGCTTATTCAGAAGTATTTCCCGGCTGAGCTGAAATATTTGGCGCCCGTGCTTTCTCCAATGCAGGCGCATGCCGCCGATATAAAGCGGCGTGTGCCTGCCGCAAAGGTCGTATTCATAGGACCGTGCGTTGCAAAAAAGGATGAGGCGGCACATTATACCGGATATGTCGATGCGGTACTTACCTTTGAGGACCTTACAAAATGGCTGAAAAGTGCCGGCATAGAGCTTCAAAAGGACGAAGCTAAACAGGAGCAGAGCAGGGCAAGACTGTTCCCGACTGGCGGCGGTGTACTGAAAACAATGGAACAGGGCATCGGCGGCTATACATATATTTCGGTTGACGGAACCGAAAACTGCATTGCGGCACTGCGTGATATTGAGCACGGCGACGTACACAACTGCATTATCGAGATGTCGGCATGTCCGGGCAGCTGCATAGGCGGTCCGGTAATGGAAAAGTTCCACCGTTCACCGGTGAGGGACTATAAAGCGGTGACCGACTTTGCCGGAAAAGAGGATTTTCCGGTCGAACAGCCGCAGCCGTCCGATCTCATAAAGTCGATAGAATTTATCGGCAAGCATGACCGCAAGCCCTCGGAAACCGAAATTGCGGCTATACTGCGTAAAATGGGCAAAAATAAACCCGAGGACGAGCTTAACTGCGGTTCATGCGGATATAATACCTGCCGTGATAAGGCTGTCGCCATATTCCAGGGTAAGGCTGATGTTTCAATGTGTCTGCCGTATTTAAAGGAAAAGGCTGAGAGTTTTTCTGATACGATAGTAAATAATTCCCAGAACGGTCTAATAGTTCTTAATGAGGAGCTGGAGGTCCAGCAGATCAACCGCGCCGCCTGTAATATAACCAACATCCATGCCGCGTCTGATATTCTTGGCGACAAGGTCATAAGAATACTTGACCCCAAGGTTTTTATGGATGTCAGAGATACCGGTAAGAATGTCTATTCCGAAAAACGGTATCTGGCTGAATATGACCGGTATGTCGATCTGAGCGTCATATACGATAAGGAATATAACGTAATCATATGCAACATGCGCGATATTTCTGCCGAGGAACGAGACAAGGAAAAGAAGGAAAGCATCAGCAGGCAAACCATTGAGACGGCCGACAAGGTCGTTGACAAGCAGATGCGTATAGTTCAGGAAATAGCGTCACTGCTCGGTGAAACTGCGGCTGAGACCAAAATAGCTCTGACAAAGCTTAAGGAGTCCATAGAGAATGAATAACCTGTATATGGACGTAGGCTACAAAAGTATAAACCATTTCGGCGAGGAGCTGTGCGGCGATCATGTCGAGGTCATTGACAGCGACGATAATTCGCAGGTCATAGTTCTTGCGGACGGACTGGGGAGCGGCGTTAAAGCCAGCATACTTTCGACGCTTACTTCAAAAATAATCTCCACAATGCTGGCAGAGGGCTTGTCGGTTGAGGACTGCGTAGCCACGATAGCAGCCACGCTGCCGGTCTGCTCGGTAAGGGGCGTTGCGTATTCCACTTTTACAATAATAAGAATAATCGACAACGAGGAAGCCGAAATAATACAGTACGATAATCCGAAGGTCGTCTTTTTCCGCAACAATGAGAATTACGACTATGAAACCACCGAAATGAGCATAGGCGGAAAGACAATATATAAATCACGCATAAAGCTGATGGAAAACGATATTATTCTGGCAATGTCTGACGGCTGTCCGCATGCCGGAATAGGTAAATCATACAATTTCGGCTGGAAACGAGAGGAAATAATCGAGTTTATGAGCTCAATCATACATGTCGGTTATACTGCGAAGACGCTTGCCACATTCCTTACCGACGAGTGCATGAGGCTGTACGGCAACGAGCCGGGAGACGACGCTACCGCCTGTATAGTAAAGGTAAGAAAACGCGTACCTATGAACCTTCTGTTCGGTCCGCCATCAAACAGGGACGACTGCGACCGTATGATGTCGCTTTTCTTCTCAAAGGAGGGCAAGCATATAATCTGCGGAGGTACAACGTCATCAATTGCCGCAAAATATCTCGGAAAGGAGCTGCGCCCGTCGCTCGTCTATGAGGCTGCCGATGTGCCGCCGACTGCCGAGCTTGAGGGGGTTGATCTTGTCACCGAGGGCGTTATAACGGTCAACAAGGTGCTGCAGTACGCAAAGGATTACCTTGCAGATAACAACGAATATGAAAAGTGGGGATACAAGCGCGATGGTGCCTCAATGATATGCAGACTCCTGTTCGAGGAAGCGACCGATATCAACTTCTTTGTGGGCAGGGCTGTAAATCCGGCACACCAGAATCCTGATCTTCCCATTAATTTCAATATAAAAATGAACCTTGTCAAAGAGCTGTCCGAGTGTCTTAAAAAGATGGGCAAGCGTGTCAAGGTAAGTTATTTTTAAAAATCAGGAGTGGATGGTCTTGAAAAGAACACTTATTAAAAGCATTTATAATGCTCCCGACACTTTTGGCGGCAAAGAGGTCACAGTGTGCGGCTGGATAAGATCGCTGCGCGACTCCAAGGCGTTTGGATTTATTGATCTTAACGACGGCAGCTCATTCAAAAGCGCGCAGGTCGTGTTTGAACGGGAAAACCTCAGTAATTATGACGAGATAGCGGCTCTGAATGTCGGGTCGTCGGTCGTTGTGGAGGGAACGCTCTGCCTGACGCCGGAAAACAAGCAGCCGTTCGAGATAAAGGCTAAAAATATAACGGTTGAAGGTGCTTCAACACCCGATTATCCGCTTCAGAAAAAGCGCCACACGGTTGAATATCTGCGTGAGCAGGCGTATTTAAGACCCAGAACCAACCTTTTCTCTGCGGTTTTCAGAATACGCAGCGAAATAGCTTTAGCTATTCATTCGTTCTTCGGCTCACGCGGCTTTGTATATGTTCATACTCCCCTTATAACCTGTTCCGACTGTGAGGGAGCAGGCGAAATGTTCAGAATAACCACACTTGACATGAAGGACGTTCCGAAGGATGAGGACGGCAATGTAAAATGGTCGGAGGATTTCTTCGGAAGGGCTGCCAACCTCACTGTTTCGGGACAGCTTGAGGGCGAAACATATGCCATGGCTTTCGGTAATATATATACCTTCGGTCCGACCTTCCGTGCCGAAAACTCAAACACGGCGCGCCACGCCGCCGAATTCTGGATGATCGAGCCGGAGATAGCCTTCGCCGATCTTACCGATGATATGGAACTTGCGTGGGATATGATAAAGCACATTATCAATCATGTGCTCGAAAAATGCGGCGATGAGCTTGAATTCCTCAACAAATTCGTTGACAACACATTGCTTGAAAGGCTGAACACCCTTAAAAATTCCGATTATCAGATGGTCACATATACCGAAGCGGTAAAGCTGCTAAAGGAAAGTGGGGCAGACTTCAAATATCCTGTTGACTGGGGCTGCGACCTTAAAACCGAGCACGAAAGATACCTGACCGAGCAGATATACAAAAAGCCTGTTTTTGTGACCGACTATCCGAAGGAAATAAAATCATTCTACATGCGTCTTAACGACGACGGTAAGACCGTTGCGGCAATGGATCTGCTTGTCCCCGGCGTCGGCGAGATAATAGGCGGCAGCCAGCGTGAGGAGCGTGTGGATGTGCTGCTCGACCGCATGAAGGAATGCGGACTGAACGAAGAAAACTATTGGTGGTATGTAAACTTAAGAAGATACGGCGGTACAAAACATGCCGGATTTGGTCTTGGTTTTGAGCGTATAGTTATGTATCTGACCGGGATTCAGAATATAAGAGACGTAATACCATATCCGAGAACAGCCGGAAGTGCCGAGTATTGATGTAACCCGGTGGTGCTTTCCGAAACAGCTGCCGGCAGGCTGATGACCTCCGTATTTTGTGCAGAGGTCATCAGCCTTTTTGTGTTTGCTCATATTTGACAGTCTGCATACAGCTCTCGGCTTTGTGCAGTATAAACAGCAGACGGATCACGCTGAATTTGCATTTTTATAATTAAAACTAATCACTTGACGGTCAATTCAATGGCAGGTATAATGTTATTGTGGCATATTGAAAGTGGGGAGCAAAAGACCTGAATGAACTATATAAAAATAACCGCAGAAAACATTGACAGAGAGCACATATGCTGCGCCATGTCGGGCAAACAGAGCATTGCAAAAAAGGAATGGATGAAGCAGAGATTTGACGAGGGTCTTGTATTTTACCGCAGCGAGGAGCGCGGTAAATGCTTTATAGAATATATTCCTGCCGAAAACGCATGGGTGCCGATAGAGGCGGACGGATATATGTACATAAACTGCCTTTGGATAGCAGGCTCCATGAAGGGACACGGATATTCCAACGATCTGCTGCGTAAATGTATCAGCGACGCTGAAGCAGAGGGCAAAAAGGGTGTTTGTATATTGTCGGCAAACGGCAGGAAAAGAGAGTTTCTTTCCGATCCTTCACATTTGTCGCATAAAGGCTTTATCGTCGCCGACACGTCGGATTGCGGCATTACACTGATGTATCTGCCGCTTGTGAGCCAGGCAGAACCGCCGAAATTCAAAGAGTGCGCCAAGGCACCGAAAATAAATGAAAAGGGCTTTGTGCTGTACTATACCGACCAATGTCCCTTTACCTTCTACTGGGTCCCGAGGGTGGCTGAAACCGCAAAGGAACACGATATTCCGTTCAAAGCCATACATATTACCGATAAAAAGACAGCAAGGAACGTTCCGGCTCCCGTCACGACCTACGCGCTGTTTTGCGACGGTGCTTTTATAACACATGCGATACAGTCGGACAAGAAGTTTCTGGCACTTGCTGCGAAGCAGAACAAGTAGGTTTTATATTGCTTTTTACCTTTGTTCTATAAGCCTTGCGGCTGTCATACCATTTCTATATGAGCTTTAAAGGGGAGTGGTATGCGGTGCTTAAAAGGTTTACCTTAGCGGTGGCGATGCTTCTGTGCCTTGTGCTTTTAAGCGGTTTATTTGTTACAGGCGAAAAAAGCGCAAACGTTTCAGCAAAAGCAACACAGCGTTACACGGTGATAATCGATGCCGGACATGGCGGCTTTGACGGCGGCGCGGTGGCTTTTGACGGTACGCTTGAAAAGGACCTCAACCTTTCGGTTGCCCTGAAGCTTGATTCCGTCCTTAAGATAATGGGCTATGATACCGTCCTTGTAAGAGATACGGATGTATCTACCGCCGATGACAAGGGCACCGAACGCTCGCAGAAGGTCAGCGACATAAAGGCAAGACTGCGGCTTACCGAAAAATATAAGGACGCGCTGTTTGTAAGTATTCATATGAATAAATACACTTCACCGCAGCCGCACGGCGCACAGGTTTTTTACTCGCAGGTCGACGGCTCAAAGGAGCTGGCGGAATGTATACAGCGGTCGATCACAGCCGGTGTTCAGACCGACAACAAGCGTGTGGTCAAAAAGACCACAAAGGATATCTATTTGCTTTACCATGCTGTTATACCGTCGGTCATAGCCGAATGTGGGTTTATAAGCAATCCAGATGATCTTTTGAAGCTTAAAAGCGACGAATATCAGCTGAAAATGGCGGCGGCTATCGCTGCCGGTATAAATGATTATTATTTTGAAGGTCAGTGAAGCTAATGGCAGGAAAGATAAAAACATCGTTCGTGTGCTCGGAGTGTGGCTACAACAGCCCTAAATGGTCGGGTCAGTGCCCGCAGTGCCGCGCATGGAATACGATGAATGAGGAAATAATAACGGCGGCGCCGAAATCTTTGTCGGCGTCATCGTTTATAAGGCGCGATACAGGCAGTGTCAAGCCGGTCAGCCAGATAGAACAAAGCGACGAGATACGCTATAAGACCGGTACAGGGGAGCTTGACAGGGTGCTTGGCGGCGGACTGGTGAAGGGCTCGGTCGTTCTTTTATCGGGCGATCCCGGTATAGGAAAATCAACACTTTTAATGCAGGTGTGCGGCACTTTCTGCCGTGACAAACGGGTACTTTATGTTTCGGGCGAGGAGTCGGCACGTCAGTTAAAGCTCCGCGCGGACAGGCTTTCTGTCAACAGCGACAGTCTGCTTATCATGACCGAGACCGATATCGAAACTATATGCGAATATATAAAGCAGAACAAGCCGGACATTGTTATGATAGACTCAATACAAACCATGAACCACGCCGAGATACAGTCATCGTCCGGAAGCGTAACTCAGGTACGCGAATGTACTAACGCGCTGCTGAGGACCGGCAAAAGTCTTGATATTCCGGTCATTATAGTCGGTCACGTCAATAAGGATGGAGCCATAGCCGGTCCTAAGGTCATGGAGCATATAGTTGATGCAGTGCTTTATTTTGAGGGAGAGCGCAACTATGCCTACCGCATACTCCGAGCAGTTAAAAACAGATACGGTTCGACCAACGAGATAGGCGTATTTGAAATGGGCGACGACGGACTGCGCGAGGTCGAAAATCCGTCGGCGGCGCTTCTGTCAGAGCGAAACACCAACATTTCCGGCAACTGTATCGCCTGTGTTATGGAGGGCTCAAGACCGGTGCTTGCCGAGGTGCAGAGCCTTGTGTCCCAGGGCGGTTACGGCAACGCGCGGCGCATGTCAACGGGATTTGACCTTAATCGTCTGAACCTTATGCTTGCGGTGCTGGAAAAGCGTCTCGGATACCGCTTTTCCAATCTGGACACATATCTTAATATAGTAGGCGGTTTGCGGCTCGACGAGCCTGCCGCCGATCTTCCGGTTTCGCTTGCGCTTGTTTCCGGAATAACGGACAAGCCTGTTCCGGACGATATTGTTGCAATAGGCGAGGTCGGGCTTTCGGGTGAGGTCAGATCGGTGTCGAGAATAGGCGCGAGGATAAGCGAAGCGTCACGTCTCGGCTTTTCAAGGTGCCTTGTGCCGAGAGCGTGCTTACGGCAGCTGAGACCTGAGGATCATGACATTGAAATAATAGGTGTCAGAAATCTGCACGAGGCGATAGCTTCGGTATTCTGATAGGAGGCGGTAAGATGTCGGTCGTTTTATATGCGGCAGTGGCGGTTCTCGCCGCCTTTTTGTTGTTGATCTTTATTGCGTTGCCGAGGATGAAAAACCAAACGACAGAAGAAAAGCTTGGAGGCAGAAGATTTGCCCACCGGGGACTTTTTAATAACAGCGGCAGCATCCCGGAAAATTCCATGTCAGCATTTAAAGCAGCCGTTAAATGCGGTTACGGTATAGAACTGGATGTTCACATATCAAAGGACGGTGTGCCTGTAGTAATACACGACAGCAGCCTCAAAAGAATGTGCGGATGCAGTGATATAGTGGAAGAAATGCCGCTGTCAGAGATAAAAATGCTTTGCCTTTTGGGTACTAATGAGAAGATCCCAACGCTTTTTGAGGTGCTCTCGGCAGTGGCAGGAGCCGTTCCGCTGATAGTTGAGATAAAGACATATAAGGGCAACGCAGGCAAGGTGTGCAGAGCTGCGGACGCCGTGCTGTCGGGCTATAGCGGAAAATATTCGGTAGAGTCGTTTGATCCGCTTGTCCTTATGTGGTACAGAAGGAACAGAAATAGTACCGTCCGCGGAATTTTAGCGCCCGGCATACCGCCGGACTGCGGTAGAGTGACTGCTTTTTTTCTGTCCCGTGGGGCGGTTCTGCTTTCGGGATTTTTGACCCGTCCGGATTTTATAGCATATGAATGCCGCTGCAAGGATCAGGCTTTGCTTCGCATTATAAGAAAGATGACCGGTGTCACAACCGTGCTGTGGACGGTGAAAGGCAAAGACTCTGTAAACAGCCTTTTAAAGGCGTACGATGCGGTAATATTTGAATACAAAGATAATAATTATACAGTATAATCTGTGGAATTATGCATAAACCTGCATAAATATGATAATATTGTGGCTTCATAAAGGCAAATATTTGTGAGTATATACAAACATTCAAAAAAGACTTGCATTTTTATTCATTCGGTGCTATACTAGGCAAAACGAAAAAACACGGAGGAATAAATTATGAAAAAGATAATTTCGATGCTTCTTTGCATCAGCATGGTATTTGCAGTTGCGGCAATGGTGACCGGATGCGGAAGCAAGGACAACAAAAACACATCCAGCAAATCTTCAGACGCTGCAAGCACAGCTTCAAACGATGGAAAGCTCACTGCCGAAAAAAGGAAAGCTTATAATGGCGACCAACGCCGAGTTCCCGCCTTATGAGTACAAGGAGGGCGACAAGATAGTCGGTATCGACGCAGAGGTCGCACAGCTTATAGCCGATAAGCTTGGACTTGAGCTTGAAATAGCTGACGTTCAGTTTGATTCGATCATCCCCGGCGTTCAGTCAGGCAAGTATGACATGGGTATGGCCGGTATGACCGTCACCGATGAAAGAAAAGAAAAGGTTAATTTCTCCGATTCATATGCGACAGGCATTCAGGTCGTAATAGTCAAGGAGGACAGCGACATAAAGAGCAAAGATGATCTTGAGGGCAAGAAGATTGGCGCTCAGCAGGGTACAACCGGCTACATCTACGCTTCTGATACTCCCGAAAACGGCGGCTACGGTGAGGAAAACGTAATAGGCTATGACAGCGGCGCAGTTGCTGTTGAGGCTTTAAAGAACGGTAAGATCGACTGCGTCATAATCGACAACGAGCCTGCTAAGGCATTTGTTGCAGCAAATGCCGGACTCAAGATCCTTGAGACCGAGTTCACTGTTGAAGATTACGCAATCTGTTTCTCGAAGAGCAACAATGCACTCAAAGACAAAGTAAATGCTGCATTGAAGGAGCTTATTGCCGACGGTTCGGTCAAAAAGGTAGTAGACAAGTATATAAAGGCTGACTGAGTATTATACTTTTCCCGATATAAAAGGGCGGTGCAACAACCGCCCTTTTGCGGTGCATAAGGAGGAGCTGAAACATGATAGGTTTAACAGCCGCCGTACCGGCATGGCTTGGTAAGCTTATCGAGGAATTCAAATTTGTTTTCCTCGAAAAAGACCGTTATAAGCAGATGCTGACCGGTCTTTCAAACACCATAAAAATAACCCTGGGCGCTTTGCTCATAGGTATAATAATAGGTATTCTTGTAGCTGCGGTCAGGTCAACTTACGACAAGAATAAGGACAAAATGCGCCGCCGCGGCGGAGTGGGATATGCGGTACTTTGGCTGTTGAATGCCGTCTGCAAGCTGTATCTTACCGTAATACGCGGAACGCCTGTCGTGGTCCAGCTCATGATAGCCTATTTTGTTATATTCGTTTCAATGCGCAACGGCGTACCGGTCGCTATAATTGCGTTCGGAATAAATTCCGGCGCGTATGTTGCCGAAATATTCCGCGGCGGTATAATGTCTATCGACAACGGTCAGTTTGAAGCCGGACGCAGCCTCGGTTTCAACTATATCCAGACTATGGTATATGTTGTGATACCGCAGATGCTCAAAAATGCGCTGCCCACGCTCTGCAATGAATTTATAGCACTTCTTAAGGAGACGTCTGTTGCCGGATATGTCGGTGTTGTGGATCTTACCAAAGCAGGCAACGCTATAGCCGGACGTACTTATTCGTATTTCATGCCGCTCTTTACGGTCGCGATAGTTTATCTTGTTATAGTTATAATTCTGACCAAGCTTATAGGAATGCTTGAGAGGAGGCTGAGAAACAGTGAGCACTAACGGCGAAGTTTTGATAGAGGTAAAGGACCTGAAAAAATCCTTCGGTGAAATAAACGTCTTAAACGGTATCAATGCCGAGATAAAAAGGGGAGACGTGATGGTCGTTATAGGACCGTCCGGCTCCGGAAAATCAACGTTTCTGCGGTGTCTGAACCTGCTTGAGGAGCCTACCGGCGGTCAGATACTGTTTGAAGGCACCGATATTACCGACCCTAAGATAAACATAAATGTGCATCGTCAGAAAATGGGTATGGTGTTTCAGCAGTTCAACCTTTTTCCGCACATGACCGTGCTTAAAAATCTGACCATAGCACCCATGAAGCTGCTTAAAGAAAGCAAGGTTGAGGCTGAAAAACACGCTATGGATCTGCTTGAGAGGGTAGGTCTTGCCGACCGTGCAAATGCGTATCCTTCGCAGCTTTCCGGCGGACAGAAGCAGCGTATCGCCATAGTCAGAGCACTTTGCATGCGTCCTGACGTCATGCTTTTTGACGAGCCGACATCAGCCCTTGATCCCGAGATGGTCGGCGAGGTGCTTGACGTTATGAAAAAGCTGGCTGAGGACGGAATGACCATGGTGGTCGTAACCCATGAAATGGGCTTCGCCAGAGAGGTTGGCACAAACGTTGTCTTTATTGACGGTGGAGTGATTCTTGAACAGGGCAGACCTGAAGAATTTTTTGGTTCGCCCAAAAATCCGCGTCTTAAGGATTTCCTTTCAAAGGTACTGTAAATAATAAATTATAGGGGCGCCGGCAAAACAGAATGTTTTGCCGGTGCTTTAATGTGATTTGATAAATTTTAGTTTAGCAGTGTAAGTGAACAGTGAATTAATTGACGCATCATAGGGCAGGGGCTCGTCTCCTGCCGCTTTTGTTGCTGCGTGTTGTAATGTCTGTAAAAAAAGCTGTGGGAGCTTTGCTCCCACAGCATGAGACTGTTTGCCTGATATTGCTTTTTGCACTCATCAACACCGATTGCAAGGCTTTTAAATGTTTACGATCATATTATCGGCGGGTCGGGCTTGCGCCTGTACGGCGGCAGAGGCGACATGTAGGGAAGTGCATCATTTGACGACATTATGTTGTTGTATTCTTCACTGTTTTCCCCACAGTAGATGGTGCCGACCGTATCGTCCGGCTCTGTCTTTTTTGGCGGATAAACTCTGTCCTTTTTGTTCATATCCATCGCTCCTTTCAGAATTATTATTTCATAGGAGCGCTGCGTTATTCAGCCTATTTTATAAATTGCCGAAAAATCGACTGTCATGTCTGTTTTAAAATATGTGACATTCTGATATTTTTTATCCCACAGCAGCGTTGTCGGCGTGCTTATTATAGGTATGACCTGTGAAGTTCCCGATAAGATCAATGCTGCATCGTTTATGTGAGATGAAATTTCATCAACAGGTTTTGTATCATCGATTTTGCTTACTGCCTTGTCAAGCTCATCGTTTCCGATATGTATACTTCCGCCTGACGCCAGGGCTTTTGCCGCTTCAATAGCATCGGTCGGCATAGGAATAAATGCCACCGTGTAATCGCCCTTTGAGACCAATGAACTAAGCGCAGCCGTATCCTTGACTGTTTTTATGTTTACATACGCACCGAGATCGCTTTGCCATTTTGATACAACATCATTGAGAACCGACCTTGACGCCGGATCGTCAACCGCCAGTATCTCAACCGAGGGAAATGTCTTTTTATTCAGCTCGGATACACCCTTTAAAAAGCTGCTTCTTGCAGCCTCCGGGTCATAATTATAGATATATTTGGGGACGGTGATAAGCTCTGAAATGTCCCTTCCGCAAATTGTTGCGTCATCCGGAAAAACTGAAGCGGTGTTCCTTATTTCTTTGCTGCACCGCGACATATAATACTCCCGGTGCACTGCCATTGCAAAGGCATCGGTTATATTTTTATTTGATCCTACGGCTGTATCTTTATTGAAAACAATGGCATATGCCGTGCGGTATTCTGACGATGATGACAAAGAGGATATATCCTTTGAGTAAATAAAAGACCCGGAATCGACCGTCATACCGACCTCCTTGTCAGCTACACGCGATACGCAGTCCTTACCCTTTGCCGAGACCGAGAGATATACGCTGTTTGCCACAGATTGCTTTTTAGAACCTGCAGTGACCCTTACAAGGCGTACAAAGCTGCCGTCTGACCATGATTTTACTCTGAAGTTTCCGTTTGTGATTATGTACTTTTGGCTAAGACCGTATTTGCCGCCGCATTTTTCAAAAAAAGTCCTGCTGCACGGCATAAATACCGGATTTGTAAGCCTTGCAAGGAAGTTCTGATCGGCCTTTTTCAAGCGGAAAACAACCGTCAGCCGGTCGTCAGCCGATACGGAATCTATGTTATTTAATAGATCCGCCTGCGGTGCTTTGGTGTCCGGGTTGCTTGCTCGCTCAAAAGCAAAAACAAAGTCATCAGCCGTTACATCCGATTTGTCAGACCATGTCAGACCTTCCTTTAGTGCGAATGTGTACATAAGTCCGTCATCTGACACGGTATATCCGTCTGCTATGTCAAGCTCTGCGTCTCCGTTCGGCAGCAGTCTTGTCAACCCTTTGAAACAGTTCCTGACGGTAAGCAGCTCGGAATATGACGAAGCTTTCTGCGGATCGATATTCTGCGGCATTTTTTCTATGCCGAAAAACATATTGAAGTCCTCACGGCTGCAAGCCGAAAGGGATAGGAGCAGTGCGGCCGCCGAAAGCAGCAGACAGACAGCTCTCCTGAATCTGAATTTATTCATAAAACACCTGTTGTTATTATTTTGTACTTTATGTTTTTAGTATAATATCATATAGAAATGCTTGTCAAGATAAAAAATATTACAATGTAAAGAAAAATACTTGACAGACATGTATGCGTGCTGTATAATGTCAAAGGTCACTAAAGAATGAATGGCGGTGCCGTGACATGAGTAAAGATCTCAGCGTGGTTCTTTTGCTTGATTATTACGGCGGTCTGCTGCCTGAAAAGCAGCGCAGACTCGTTGAATATTATTATTGCGACGATCTGTCGCTTTCCGAAATAACCGACAATGAGAATATAACGAGACAGGGCGCGAGGGACGCGATAGTCCGGGCGGTATCAAAACTCAGAAAATTTGAAGAGTCTGTCGGATTTATCGCAAAAGCTTCGTCGGTCAAAGAGCTGCTTTCAAAGTATTCCGGTTCGAAAGAGGAAAAAGACTTTGAATTACTAAGTCAGGCTATAAAAAATATGTAAGAAAAGAAGGTGTTATCTTTGGCTTTTGAAGGTCTTTCCGAAAAACTTTCGGCTGCTTTTAAAAAGCTGCGTTCAAAAGGTAAGCTGAGCGAAAGCGATCTTAAGGATGCTATGCGCGAGGTGCGGCTTGCATTGCTTGAAGCAGATGTTAACTATAAGGTCGCCAAGGATTTCACTAACTCAGTTATCGAAAAAAGTATCGGTGCCAATGTGCTGGAAAGCCTTACTCCGGCTCAGATGGTAATAAAGATAGTAAGGGACGAGCTGACCGAACTTATGGGCGGCAGCGATGAGCGCCTCAATACCGCGTCAAAAATACCGACCGTTATCATGATGTGCGGTCTTCAGGGCTCAGGTAAGACAACGCACAGCGCAAAACTTGCAAACATGCTGAAATCACAGGGCCACAGACCAATGCTTGTGGCATGCGATATATACAGACCTGCCGCTATAGACCAGCTTAAGGTTCTGGGCGCAAAGATAGGTGTTCCGGTCTTTGAAAAGGGAACACAAAAGCCCGAATTGACCGCCAAGGAAGCCGTTGCTCACGCAAGGGACCACGGTAACGATTTTATAATTCTTGATACCGCCGGCCGACTTCATATAGATACCGAGCTTATGGATGAGCTGAAGCGTATCTGCAGAACGGTAGAGGTTAATGAAATACTTCTCGTTGTTGACTCAATGGTTGGTCAGGATGCGGTGAATATCGCAAAGACCTTCAACGAAACGCTTGAAATAACCGGTGTTATACTGACAAAGCTTGACGGTGATACAAGGGGCGGCGCGGCGCTGTCGGTCAAGGCTGTTACCGGCAAGCCGATAAAGTTTATAGGTACCGGTGAAAAGATCGGCGATCTTGAAAAATTCTATCCGGACCGTATGGCGTCGAGAATACTCGGCATGGGCGACGTCCTTTCGCTTATTGAAAGGGTGGAAAATCAGATCGATGAAAAGCAGGCGCTTGAGGCTGCAAAAAAATTAGAGGACAATAAATTTGACCTTAACGATCTGTTGGAACAATTCCGCAGCATTAAAAAAATGGGCAATCTAAAACAGCTGCTCGCCATGATACCGGGCGTCGGAAAGCAGCTGAAGGATGTAGATATTGACGACAATCAGCTTCAGAAAATTGAAGCTATAATTACTTCAATGACCAATAAGGAACGCACAAAGCCGGAGATAATCAATGCTTCAAGGAAAAAGCGTATAGCAGCCGGCTGCGGTCAGTCTGTTGAGGCGGTGAATCGTCTTTTAAAGCAGTATGAGTCAATGAAGAAAATGTTCAAGCAGATGAATTCAAAGGGCGGAAAGCGCAGAATGATGCGCGGTATGCCGGGTGGATTCGGCGGCTTCGGAATGTGATATTTATGGGTTTCCCATGAAATATAATCATAATTTTGGGAGGTGCAGACCATGGTTAAGATCAGACTTTGCCGTTTAGGTGCCAAGAAGGCTCCTTTTTATCGTATCGTAGTTGCAGATTCGAGATATCCGCGTGACGGACGTTTCATCGAAATGATCGGAACATACAATCCTATGACCGATCCGGCAACCGTCAACATCGATGCCGATAAGGCTAAAAAGTGGATCGCAAACGGCGCTCAGCTTACAGACACCGTTAAAGATCTTCTCAAGAAGAACAATGTTCTTTAATGAGACGTCAGGAGTAAACAAATTATGACAGAATTGCTTGTTACCATTGTATCCGGTCTTGTATCTGAGCCGGATAAAATAACCGTAACCGTTGACGAGCCCAACGAGGAGGGTGTTACAGTATACCATCTTCATGTTGCCGAAAACGACATGGGCAGAGTCATCGGAAAACAGGGTAGAATTGCCAAGGCGATACGCGTCGTGATGCGTGCTGCGGCTAACCGTAACAACGAAAAAGTTGCCGTTGAGATCGATTGATCTGCGGCTGCCGCATTGTAATGTGCGGTGAAATGTCCCCTCAAACGCTTTTGCATTTGAGGGGAATTTGATAATTTAAGGAGAAAATGCTATGCCGGCAAAATATATTGAGGCAGGGAAAATAGTAGGAACGCACGGCGTGAGGGGCGAAATGCGCGTTGATCCGTGGTGCGACAGCGCTGGGTTTCTCTGCCGCTTCAAAAAGCTGTATCTTGATGCGTCCGGAACGCAGGTGATCGTGGTCACTTCCGCCCGTCCGCACGGGAATATCTGCCTTATAAAGGCGGATGCTGTTGACAGCATCGAACAGGCAGAAGCCTTACGCGGGCGTAGTTTATATATAGACAGGTCTGGTTGTCGCCTTGAAAAGGGAAGATATTTTATAAGTGATATCATAGGCTGCGAGGTCGTGTCGGCTTCCGGCGGCGAGACTCTCGGCACGGTATGCGATGTGTCAAACACCGGTGCTAACGATATCTGGCATATAAAACGGGACGGTAAGGTCTTTTTAGTGCCCAATAATCCCGAGTTTGTGAAGTCGGTCGACATTGAAAATAAAAAAATCGTTTATTCACCGATTAAAGGAATGTTTGACGATGAAGATTGATATTATGACCCTTTTCCCCGAAATGTGCGAAAGCGTTCTTTCCGAAAGCATAATCGGCAGAGCGAGAAAAGCCGAAATTGTGGATATAAGATGCCATAATATACGCGATTTTGCCGGAAACAAACACAACCGCGTTGACGATGCGCCGTATGGCGGCGGTATGGGTATGGTTATGCAGGCCGAGCCGATATATAAGTGCTTTGAAAATATTTGTGAAGAAAGCGGCGAAAAGCCGCACCTTATATATATGTCGCCGAAGGGCAGGACATTTCGTCAATCGGATGCGGTACGGCTTTCCAAATACGATCACATAGTGCTGCTTTGCGGTCATTATGAGGGCGTGGATCAGCGCGTTATAGACGAGATAGTTGATGAAGAAATATCGGTGGGCGATTATGTGCTCACCGGAGGCGAACTGCCGGCGCTTGTTGTGACCGACGCTGTGTGCAGGATGATAGACGGTGTTTTGTCTGATGAGGTATGCTTTTCTGAGGAAAGCCATTTCAACGGTCTGCTCGAATACCCGCAGTATACCCGCCCCGAAGTGTGGCACGGCGTGGCTGTGCCGGAGGTGCTGCTTTCGGGGCATCACCTTAATATCAGAAAGTGGCGCGATGAAATGTCCGTTGAAGTGACTAAAAAGATGCGTCCCGATTTGATGAATAAGAATAATGAGGGCTGTTGAATGTATCATTGTGTCGAAATATGTAAAAAAATTGTGTGAAATTTCACCAAACCGAAAGTTTTTAATTTGTTCAAATTTGTCGGTTTACGAAAACTTTTTTTGAGCATGACACAAATCGTTGACTAAAGCACATTATGTGGTATAATAAAGACAAATTAAGGTGCCATTAAGACAACTTATATTGTCTGCGGTGCATTTATCGGTATCAATGTGACTTTCGGTGCGTTTTGATCGTTTTTTTGCTGCATCGTGCCGTGGCTGATGCACAGTTAAGTAAAAGGAGAGCATGATAATGTTTGTTAAAGATGTTGTTGTTCAGAATCAGGTTGGTCTGCATGCACGCCCTGCAACCTTTTTTATCCAGAAGGCAAATGAATTCAAGTCGTCGATCTGGGTCGAGAAGGACGAGCGCCGCGTCAATGCAAAGAGCCTTCTCGGAGTGCTGTCTCTCGGAATAGTTGGCGGCACATCTATCCGCATTATCGCTGACGGAAGCGATGAGCAGCAGGCGGTTGAGGGTCTTGTTGCACTTGTAGAATCAGGTTTCACCGAGTAACTTTTAAGGACCGCACATTATGCAGCCCCTGTTTTCGTGCGACCAGCATGATTTCGGGGGCTTTTTGTTTTAAGGCCAATATAAGGAGTGTTTGTTATGACGGAACAGAAAGCACTGGCATATGTCAATATGTACGGCGTTTTGGGCGCTTTGGAAAACCTTTGCGAGCTTGACGGTAAGTCGAGACAGATTTTGAGTGCGCTTAAAACCCCAGTGTCGGTTTGTTTTGACGTAAAGGGCGGCCCCTGCCGTACCTTTCATTTTACAAATAAAGGATGTAAGATAACAGAGGGCAGCCT
>ERZ779894.898-NODE-898-length-32982-cov-11.066055_pt1 | contig 32982 bp, 27 predicted proteins | sample MGYA00511587_ERZ779894 | MGnify/ENA primary metagenome ERZ779894 (study PRJEB29588, sample SAMEA2160490) | human gut metagenome | biome: human gut; feature: human-associated habitat; material: faeces | place: Denmark | collected 2008/2010 ... | reverse complement strand
TCAGCTGGGAGAGCATCTGCCTTACAAGCAGAGGGTCACAGGTTCGAGCCCTGTAACTCCCATTTTTTTATGTCCAAAAACAAATAGAAGCAAAACAAGGGAGAAAGGCCCAGCCGGGAGAGTCATGCACGAACGTGCAAGAGGACACGAGGTTGAGTGCAGTAACTCCCATTTTTTATGTCTAAAAACAGAAAAAAACAAAACAAGGGAGAACAGCCCAGCAGGGAGAGTCATGCATATACATGCAAGAGGTCACGAGGTTCGAGCCCTGTAACTCCCATTTTTTATGTCCAAAAACGAAAAAGAAACAAAACAAGAGAGAAAGGCCCAGCAAGAGGACACGAAGTTGAGCGCAGGCACTCCCATTTTTTATGCCTGAAAACAGTAACGGAACAAAAACAAGCGTTGATACACAACATTATGGGGAGATATGGGTGCATATCTTCTTTTTTTGTGCAAAAATCCAGAGAAAAAGCAGGAGATGCGCATCCATTTCAAAGGAAAACAGAAATCATATATCCGTTCTGTCGTTTTTCTGGAAAATTTGATTGGAAAATAAATGATTTTTTTCTGAAAACAAAAAAATCAGTCGGACTTTCTACCTATATTTATGGTGAAAAAATATTGACTGACATGAAAACTGTATGGGTACAATTTGAAACAGTGCCGCTGGGGCAATGGAACAGCCATGGAAAATATGATATGCTGTTTTACAAAGGAAGCTTTGAAACGGGGGTATGACGATGAAGACGAAAGAAATTTGTTTGCGTGGACTGATGATCGCTCTGGTCACAGTTTCTACCATGGTGCTGCAGATTCCTGTGTCTGCTACCAATGGTTACATTCATTTGGGGGACAGTATGATATTGCTGATCAGCGTATTTTTTGGCTGGCGTTACGGCATGGTAGCCGGTGGTGTTGGGGCTGCATTGGCTGACCTGCTCAGCGGATATGCCCATTGGGCACCCTTTACCCTCATCATCAAAGGGGTTATGGGCTTATTGGTTGGCAAGATTGCACACTATACACCGGCAGAAAAACACTTTTTCGGTCTGCGGAATCTGGCTGGTTCCGTTGTGGGCATTGTGTGGATGATTATTGGATACTACTTCGGTGGTGCTGTTTTGCAGAAAAGCTTCACAGTGGCACTGACTTCCATTCCCGAAAATCTGGTGCAGGGCGGCGCAGGCTTTGTGATTTTCCTTGTGGTAGGCTATGCTTTTTATAAAGCAAAAATTTACAAATATGTTTCCGCAAAATAAGTTTAGCAGATGGGGACTGCTCCATAAGAAATAAAAATAGCTGGAATTCTTGCAATTTAAAGGATTCCGGCTATTATATTTTATAGAGACTATTTTCAAAAATGTTTTCTTGCGGAAAATGCGGCTTTGATTTTCCGTCTTTTTTGATGAAAAATAGTTGAATTTTGGAAAATGATGGATTTTCATTGACCCTTTTTCTCATTGCGTGGTATAGTATAAAAGTTATGGGACTATACTGAAAGAAGGGACGAGAAGGAACAGGAGGAATTCGTTTGGAATTTGTAACCATATTATTGATTGCAGTCAGTTTAGCCATGGATGCTTTTGCCGTTTCCATTTCCAATGGCGTTTCTGTCAAGGGATTTGGAAAGAAACAAGCAGCTACCCAGGGGTTATATTTCGGTGGTTTTCAGTTTCTGATGCCCGTCATTGGCTGGTTTTTGGGCAGCAGTGTGAAAACATATATTGAGTCTGTCGACCACTGGATCGCCTTTATACTGCTTGCCATCATCGGCGGGAATATGATCCGGGAAAGCTTTGGCGACGACGAGGAAGAAAGCGGACAATCTGTACTGACAGCAAAAGTACTGCTGCTTCAGGCAATTGCCACTAGCATCGACGCATTGGCCGTAGGCATCAGTTTCGCTATTTTGAGTGTGAATATCTGGTGGGCAGCGGGCATCATCGGTGTGGTATCCTTTGTGCTTTCTTTCTGCGGCGGTATGCTTGGCAAAGGGTTGGGGAACTTTTTGCAGGCAAAGGCAGAATTTGCCGGCGGTGCCGTGCTGATTCTCATTGGGATCAAAATTCTGGTAGAGCATGTTTTTCTGGGAGGCTGACGTAAAGGAGGAAAGCCTTTGGAGATGATACAACAGTTAGACGCACAGATTATACTGTGGATACAGGAACATATTGTGCGCGATGGGCTCAACGGCCCAATGCTATTCATTTCAAAAATGGGCAATGCAGGCTGGTTCTGGATTTTGCTGGGAATCCTGCTGCTGCTGTATGGCATCAGGAACAGGAAATTTGCCAGATACGGTCTGGCTCTGCTGTTATGTCTGGGGACAACAGCTTTGGTATGCAATGTGGCTTTGAAGCCTATGGTGGGCAGGATTCGACCTTATGACCTGTTGGGATTTTCCATTCTGGTGCCGCCTCTGGCGGATTTTTCCTTCCCTTCGGGACATACCTCCTCATCCTTTGCAGCGGCGACAGCGATTTATGCCATGAATCGTAAATGGGGAATTGTCGCTTATGTTTTTGCAGTGCTTATGGGGATTTCCCGTCTGTATCTTGGCGTGCATTTTCCCACGGACGTTCTGGCGGGGGCAATCATTGGTTTTGTCATGGCGAAATTGACTTTATGGGCCTTAGGCAAAATCAATGTCGGTTTTCAATTTCAAAACAGATGATTTGTTTTGAACAAAAGGGGTACAATTTTTTTTTCAATTGATGTGAAAGAAACCATACATTACTTGAAGGAAGAAGTAAAGAGGAAGAAGGGAACAAAAATTGGCAATACCGGTAATTTACCAGCTGCTGACCATGGTTCTTTTGATGGTGGTCGGTGTAATTTTGAACAAGAAGAAGTTTTTGACAGAGAGCAATGCGAAAGGTCTTTCCATTGTGCTGACCCGTGTGGCAGTACCTGCAAACATGATCGTATTGATGCAGCGTCCGTTTTCTCATGAGATTCTCATTGGATTTCTGAAAACCTGCGGCGGCACATTTCTCATGTGCTCTTTGGGGGCAGTACTGTTTTTTATCATCGGGAAAGCTATGAAGATGAAATTTCCAGAACTGGGGTTGTTCTCCGGCGGCGGTGTTTACAGCAACGTTATCTTCATGGGCCAGCCTCTGATTATGGCCATGTATGGCGAAGATGGGCTGATTTTCTGCGTGGCAGTCATGTTCACCTGCAACGTGTTCCTGTTTACCGTATGCTCTGTGCTCTTTGCTATCGGCAGCGATAAGCGTAAATCTGTAGGCAGAATGCTGAAGGAAGCGTTTGTGAATCTGATCTGTATTTCTGCAGTCATCGGTGTATTCTGTTTCGTAAACTCCATTTCCCTGCCTCAGCCTATTTACGATACCCTGCAGTTCTCTGCAAATACAACGGTCTGCCTGTCTATGATCTATATCGGTTCTCTGCTGGCAGTGGCGAATATCAAAGAGATCTTCAAAGATAAGAAAGTATATGTGTTCAGTTTTGTAACACTGATCATCATGCCTTTGTTTACAAAGGCTGTGGCAAGTCTGTTCCTGGATGGCATTGCCCTGAGCGTGCTGGTAGTGCTCATGGGCACACCCGCGGCAGCAGCCCTGCCTTCTTTTGCGGAAATTTACGGCAATGATGAAAAACGGGCTTCGGAATACGTTTTCGTTTCCACCATTTTCTCTGTTGTCACATTGCCTTTGGTGGCACAGTTTTTGTGCATCGCCGGATAAGCCGTTACGACCTGTGGTTTTTGCCGCAGGTCTGTTTTTTTGTAAAGATTGTGAAAAAAAGGACAGTTGTCCATGGGAAAGACGGAAATTTGCCAGAAGGAAAAATGGGTTTTGTTCGACAATAGAAAAATTTTTTTTCAAAAAAACCGTATCCCTTTGTATAAAGATACCAAAAATTATTGTGAAATTTAGTGCAGGCAGGCGTGGGGAAAAGCTTGTTTCTTTCTATGGTTTCGTATATACTATGAAGTGGGACGGAATATGGCTATCTCCTTTTGGAAATATACAGAATACACGCTACCGGTGCCGAAGCAGAAAAACAGGGCTTTTTGCGGTGGGGCGCAGGGTGTGTATTTGTTTTTTTCGAAAAAAGACGGCCTGTTGGTTTTTTGTTTCACAAAAAAACAGCAATTATATTCTGATTATCTGTATTATCACCAAATTTATGAAACAGGGGGATTATTATGGAAAATTTGATGTATTTGGCGCCGGTGCTGGGCATCGTTGCGCTGCTCTTTGCCTTTGTCCTTGCTTCTAAGGTAGGCAGAGAAGAAGAAGGTACAGACCGTATGCATGAAATCTCTTCTGCAATTCGCGATGGCGCAAACGCTTTCCTGAAAGCAGAATATAAGATTCTGGTTGTATTCGCGGCTGTACTGTTTGTATTGATCGGTTTCGGTGTAGACTGGAAGACAGCTATCTGCTTCGTCATTGGTGCTGCTTTCTCCACACTGGCTGGTTATTTCGGCATGAATGTTGCAACCAAGGCAAACGTAAGAACTGCAAACGCAGCGAGAGTTGGCGGTATGAACAGAGCCCTGTCCATCGCTTTCAGCGGCGGCGCAGTTATGGGTATGTCCGTAGTTGGTCTGGGCCTGCTGGGTGTAGGCGCTGTGTATGTCATCACAAAAGACGCCAACATTCTGTTCGGTTTTGGTCTGGGTGCTTCCTCTATCGCACTGTTCGGCCGTGTTGGCGGCGGTATTTATACAAAAGCTGCTGACGTAGGTGCCGACCTGGTAGGTAAAGTTGAAGCTGGTATCCCTGAAGACGACCCTCGTAACCCTGCCGTTATCGCCGACAACGTAGGTGACAACGTAGGTGACGTTGCTGGTATGGGTGCCGACTTGTTCGAATCCTATGTTGGTTCCATCATCTCTGCTATCACACTGGGTATCGTTTACTACTCTGTAGAAGGCGCTGTATTCCCTCTGGTTCTGGCAGCTGTTGGTATTCTGGCTTCCATCATCGGTACATTCTTTGTAAAAGGCGACGAAAACTCCAATCCGCATAAAGCCCTGAAAGCGGGTTCTTACTCCTCCGCAGTGCTGGTTATCATCGCATCTCTGGCTCTGAGCTGGGTATTCTTTGGCAACATGAATGCTGCCATCGCTATCATCGCTGGTCTGATCGTTGGTCTGATCATCGGTGTTATCACAGAAGTTTATACTTCCGGTGACTACAAATCCGTTAAGAAAATCGCGGACCAGTCCGAAACAGGTCCCGCAACTACCATCATCAGCGGTCTGGCTGTAGGTATGGAATCCACAGCTATCCCTATCGTGCTGATCTGTGTAGGTATCTTCGTAGCTTATGCAGTATGTGGTCTGTACGGCATCGCTCTGGCAGCTGTAGGTATGCTGTCCACAACAGGTATCACTGTAGCCGTTGACGCATACGGCCCTATCGCCGACAACGCCGGCGGTATCGCTGAAATGAGTGGTCTGGATCACTCCGTTCGTAACATCACAGATAAACTGGACGCCGTTGGTAACACAACAGCAGCTATGGGTAAAGGTTTCGCTATCGGTTCCGCTGCCCTGACAGCACTGGCTCTGTTCGTATCTTACGCAGAAGCTGTGAAACTGACAGAAATCTCCATTCTGGAACCCAGAGTTATCATTGGTATGCTCATCGGCGGTATGCTGCCTTTCCTGTTCTCCGCATTCACAATGCAGTCCGTAGGTAAAGCAGCGTTCCAGATGATCGAAGAAGTAAGACGTCAGTTCCGCAGCATCCCTGGCATCATGGAAGGTACTGCAAAACCTGACTACAAAAAATGCGTAGAAATCTCTACCACAGCAGCTCTGAAAGAAATGCTGGTTCCCGGTATCATGGCAGTTGCAGCTCCTCTGGTTGTAGGTATCCTGCTGGGTACTTCCGCTCTGGGCGGTCTGCTGGCTGGCTCTCTGGTAACAGGTGTTCTGATGGCAATCTTCATGTCCAACGCCGGCGGCGCTTGGGACAATGCGAAGAAGTATATCGAAGAAGGCAACCATGGCGGCAAAGGCAGCGAAGCGCACAAAGCAGCCGTTGTTGGTGACACCGTAGGTGACCCCTTCAAAGATACTTCCGGTCCTTCCATCAACATCCTGATCAAGCTGATGACAGTTGTATCTCTGGTATTCGCACCTCTGTTCATGTCCATCGGCAGCCTGCTGTAATCTTTACATGCATTTGATACAAATACAAACACGGAATTCTCCATGGCATCATGGCACGGATTCCGTGTTTTTTTGTCTTTTATTTTTCCCAGTTTTACGGTATGATAATAGGCGAAAGGAAGTGTTGACTATGACAGACTTTACGGGTTTTACCCCCGAAACCATAGATTTTCTTTGGGAACTGCGAATGAATAATAATAAAGCGTGGATGGAGGAGAACCGGGAACGGTACCGCACGGTACTGAAAGAACCTTTTGACGCTCTTTCAGCGGCGCTGACGAAAAAATTCCTGGAAAAGAAAAACGTACCCCAGATGGATTTTTCCATTTCCCGTATCAATCGGGATGTGCGCTTTTCCAAGGATAAAAGCCCCTATAAGGCAAGAAAATGGATGGTGCTCAAAGAGCCAATGACAAAGGCGGAACAGTGGAAATTCCGTCCGGTGTTTTATTTTGAAGTGATGCCCGAAGGCTATGAATATGGCATGGGATTTTATGAAGGCAGACCGGCTTATATGCAGGCATTTCGGAAAAAAGTGGACGCTGCGCCCGACGCCTTTGAACGGCTGGTAAAGGATACGGCAAAAATGAAGGAATTTGTCCTCTATGGGGATTCCTATAAACGCCCCATGGGAAAAGGGGATTACAGCCCTGCCGTTATGGATTGGTATCAGCGGAAAAGTCTGGGGCTGACTGCATCCAGAGAAATCGACGATTTGCTGTTCTCTCCCGAACTGGTGGATTTCGTTGTGGAAGGCTGGGAAAAATTACTGCCTATGTATAGATTCCTCCGGGAGATTCATGTGGAGGAATAAAATAAAAAAGCTGACATTTCGTAAGAAATGCCAGCTTTTTCTTTTTTTACGCTTTCCCAAAACTCAGCGCCAATGCCTTGATGGCTTTTTCGCCGATGATGGTTTCCCCATGCTCTGCCAGATAATACTTGGAAAGCAGTGTGGAAATGTGTTTCTGTCCGTATTCATCCAGAATAGTTTCCAGATCGTCGATGGTTTCCTCGGTGGTGTATGTATTGCCCTGCATCACCAGGAAATATCTGCCTTCGTTTTTGTACAGGGAAGAAGCGCCGTGGAACAGGGGTTCCAGTCGGATGGACAGGTCAATGACGTCATCCAGTTTGCTGAAGGAGTAGACCAGCAGGTCGTCGTCCTCTTTGGCTTCCACTTCTTCTGTCGCCAGTGGTTTTTTCTTGAATCGGTGCAGATCTTTTGCCTGATGGAACAGCTCCGTAGGATTGCTGTTTTTGTCTTTGCTTTCTACCTTTGTGACGATGATCATGATGCCGTCCAGACCAACGGGTACGGCTTCCACCATCAAAGGTGTGTTTTCTGTGATGAAATCGCATTCTTCCATAGCCTGTTCCATGATGTCACGGAACAGCTGCTGTGTTTTTTCACCGGGGCGGATGAGATCTTCCAACTGGATATCCCGCTCTGCCAGATCGGCTTTTGTCAGCGTCAGTTTCAGCTGTGTGTCGCTTACACGTTCTATTTTCATATATATCACGTCCTTTAACAATATGTGCTTTCTGCACGCGATTTTGTATCTGGTCTATACTATACAATTGTCTGGAAATATAGTATAGTATAATGAATTGCGGGGGATATGTAAAGAGGAGAATCCTGAGAAAAACAACAAAAAACCCAAAAAAAATGGGATTTTGTCCCCGAAAATCATAAAAATCCGAGAGGAGTGGCATGAATTGAAAAAAAGCAAGTGGATTCCGCTGCTGTTGACGCTGATCATCTGGGCGGGAATGTATTATTATTATCTGCCGCCGCTGAATATTCACAGCAATGAAAGCTGGATGTTCTTCGTGGCAATGATTGTTGTGGCGCTGGTTATCAATTTCTGGACCATTGCCAAGACATTGTTTTTCCATAAAGAAAGTCAGTGGGAAAGCAATCCGTTACTGAAAAAACTGCTCTATATCCCTTTGGCATTGGTTGTCATTTATGGGGTAGGGGTGCTGCTGTCTTCTCCCATTCTGCGGGCATCTGCATACAGCTCTTTGCTGACAGTACAGAATGGTGATTTTGCAGAGGACATCCACGAAGTCAACTACAGCCAGATTCCCATTCTGGACAGCGATTCTGCAGCGAAACTGGCAGAGCGTGAAATGGGTTCCATGGTGGATATGGTTTCACAGTATGAAGTTAGCGATTACTACAACCAGATCAACCTGAATAGCAAGCCTGTTCGTGTGACACCGCTGGAATACGGTGACATCATCAAATGGATTACCAACCGCGACACAGGTATTCCTGCTTACATGAACATTGACATGACCACACAGGACGTGGAACTGGTGAAGCTGCCGGAAGGACAGGGCATCAAGTATTCTCCTTTTGAACACTTCGGACGGAATCTGTATCGTTATGTGCGTTTCCGTTATCCTACAGCCATGATTCGCAGCAGCAATTTTGAAGTGGATGACAACGGCGTGCCTTACTGGGTGTGTTCCGTGGAAACAAAGACCATCGGCCTTTTTGGCGGTACAGACATTCAGGGGGCAATTCTGGTGAATGCCGCCACAGGGGAACATGCTTACTATGACGTGGCGGATGTGCCCCAGTGGGTGGATAAGGTTTATGACGCGGAACTGCTGGTGGAACAGTATGATTATTACGGCACTTTGCAGAACGGCTTCATCAACAGCAAATTTGGTCAGAAAGGCTGTTTGCAGACCACAGAAGGCTATAACTATGTTGCCCTCAACGACGACGTATGGGTATATACCGGCGTCACATCCATTGGCGGCGACGAATCCATCGTTGGTTTTGTGCTCATGAACAGCCGCACCAAGGAAACCAATTATTATCAGATTTCCGGTGCAAAAGAAATCTCCGCCATGGCTTCCGCCGAAGGGGAAGTGCAGCATCTGGGCTATACGGCAACGTTCCCCATTCTGTTGAATATTGCCGATGAACCTACCTACTTCCTTTCTCTGAAAGACGCGGCAGGTCTGGTGAAGAAATACGCCATGGTCAATATTGAAAAATATCACATTGTCGCCATTGGGGATACGGTGGCAGAGTGTGAAAAGGTTTACCGTAATCTTATGGCAAACAGCGGCATCAATGTGACGCCGACGGGAGATGGCACAGCGGCAGAGGGAAAAATCACTTTGCTGAAGGACATCGTTGTGGACGGCAATACTTATTACTATCTGATGCTGGACGGCAGAGAAGAACTCTTTGCCGTGAAAGCCGCTGACCATCTGGAAGTTTTGAAAAAACAGGTGGGCAGCACCGTGAAACTGGAATATGTGACAGAAACGGACGGTACTTGTACCGTAACGAGTCTGCAATAAAAAACAGGGAAAACAGGAGGGGCTTATGAAAATAGCCGCCTCCTGTTTTTTTATAGTGTGGACAAAGGTGCGCATGTTAAAGAAATCCTTACAAATCACTGAAAATTCAACCCTTTTGTTGACACTTGCCCCGGAAGAATGTAAAATGAATAAGATGTAAAACAACAAAGTAGAAAACTCGTATGCAAAAAAAACAGGAAAAAACTGTCTTTGGAGGTATCATATGGAAGAGAAAGATAAACTGGAAAATGGCAGCCAGGGCCGCAGTATGAGCGATGCGGATAAAGAGTATTACGCAGATTTGTATAACGACCTGCCCAAAGAAGTGCAGGATATTTTGATGCAGACACATCCCCTGATGGGTCGTGCCAATGAGGATACAGAAGCGGCAGCATACCGCACAAGACGTCCTCAGCGTGAAGATGTGGAAGAAGTGAAGGAAGCAAGAATGCAGCAGGTAAGCTCCGAAATCAATGAAATCAAACGCGCACCTCAGCAGGAAGGCGACCCCACTCGCTACGTATCCCGCCGTGCAAGAAGCATGGAAAGCGAATATGCCGAAAGCCCCAGAGGTTCCATGGCAGAAGATGATTACAATGAGGATATCCAGTATGTGAGCGTGATGCCCGCACGGAAAAAATCCAGAATCATGGAAGAAGTAACCATCCAGACTTCTGCACCTCAGAAATCCGGCATGAAGAAGAAAAAACAGAAAAAAGAACGGGAAGAAATGCCCTTCTCCGATATGGAACGTGCTGGCGATCGTCCCCGTTATGAAGACATCGACTTTGAAGAACGTGCAAAACAGGAACATCTGGACAGCCTGTATGAAGACGATTATGACGATTACAGAGGCGGCAGAAAGAGCAAACTGCCTTTGATTCTGGGCATTGTTGGTGTGGTACTTATTGTGTTCCTGATCTTCAAGACTGTGACACTGTCCAGCCAGCTGGAAGAAGCACAGCAGAAAGTAACAGAAACACAGGATCTGAACGAAAAATATGAACAGGTTCAGCTGGAAAAAATGCAGCTGCAGGAAGAACTGGATGCACTGAAAAACCCTGATGGCACAAAAACAGAAGAAACCACAGACGGAGATTCCGAGTCTTCTTCTGCTACTACAGGTGATTCCGAATCCAGCAGCAGCTCCAGCACATCCAGCGCTGGCACAACAGACTATACAGTACAGGATGGGGATACTCCTTGGACCATGGCACAGAAATTCTATGGCAACGGCGCTGAATATACAAAGATTCTGGAAGCAAACGGCTTGACAGAAAATGCGAATATCAAGCCCGGTGATGTACTGAAAATTCCCGCAGCATAATGGCTTGACCACATAGCTTGCGGAACAAAGGAGTCAGGTAATGATGGAAAAGGAAACACTGGAACAGAAAACCCTGATGGAACTTAGAAAAATGGCAAAGGAAATGGGACTTGGTCCCATTTCCGCCTTAAAAAAAGGCGAGCTTATCGCAAAAATCGCAGAAAAACAGTCACAATCCGCGGCGAAAAATGTCGAAGATGTGGCTGTTTGTGGTTTTTCTGAAGAAACGGCAGAAGTGCCCAGAGAAGAAGCCCATCAGCAGGAAAGCGGTGAACGCCCCCAGCGGGAAAATCAGGAGCAGGGCGAAGGCATTCTGGAAGTCATGGCAGATGGTTTTGGCTTCTTGAGAACGGAGAACTTCCTGCCGGGCACAGGGGATATTTATGTTTCTCCCTCCCAGATTCGCCGTTTTCGACTGAAAACAGGGGATGCTATCAAAGGCATTCTCCGTCCGGCAAGAGAAGGGGAGAAATTTGGTGCCCTGATTTTTGTTAAGACCGTCAATGGCGACCGCCCCGATGTGGCAGCCAGACGGCCTAATTTTGAGGAACTGACCCCCATTTATCCCGAGGAAAAACTCCGGCTGGAAACAGGTGCGGAGGAATTGACGGGACGCATCATCGACCTTATTGCCCCCATTGGCAAAGGACAAAGAGGCATGATCGTTGCGCCGCCCAAAGTGGGGAAAACCATGCTTTTGACACAGGTGGCAAACGCCATCACCCAGAATCATAAGGAAGTCCACCTCATTGTGCTCCTCATCGACGAGCGTCCAGAAGAAGTGACAGACATCCAGCGTTCCATTGAAGGGGAAAACGTGGAAATTGTCTACTCCACATTTGACCAGCAGCCGGAACACCATAAACGGGTGACGGAAATGGTGCTGGAGCGGGCAAAACGCATGGTGGAACAGGGAAAAGACCTTGTGATTTTGCTGGACAGCCTTACAAGATTGGCAAGGGCCTATAACCTGACCATTCCGCCCAGCGGCAGAACGTTGTCCGGCGGTCTTGACCCGGCAGCATTGTATATGCCCAAGCGGTTCTTTGGTGCAGCCCGGAATATCGAAGGCGGCGGCAGCCTTACCATTCTGGCAACGGCTTTGGTGGATACAGGCAGCAAAATGGATGAAGTGGTTTTCGAGGAATTTAAGGGCACCGGCAATATGGAACTGGTGCTGGATAAAAAACTGGCGGAACGTCGTATTTTCCCGGCGGTGGACATCATCAAGTCCGGTACCAGACGAGAAGATAAGCTCTTAAGTCCTGCGGAAATGGAATGCAACTACACCCTGCGGCGTATGGCGGCGACCATGACGGCAGTGGAAATGACACAGGGTTTTTATGACCTGATGCATAAAACAAAAACCAATGCGGAATTTGTGGAACGTCTGCCTGTCTGGGAAAAACAGCTGGGCAGAGGGGACGTTTAAAAAAACAGCGAAAAATAGCGGTATTTTCAGGAAAAGCTGTTGCAATCCGGGAAAATCTATGCTATAATACCCACGTTGTCTTTAAATAATTTCGGATTATTGATCAACAAATTAGAGAATGAGGTGAAAAAAATGAGAGAAGGAATCCATCCCGATTACAAACAGGTGACAGTAAAATGCAACTGTGGCAACGAATTCGTAACAGGCTCCACAAAAGATGAAATCAGAGTCGAAGTTTGCTCCAAATGTCATCCTTTCTACACAGGTAGCCAGAAAATGCTGCTGGAAGCAGGCGGCCGCGTAGAAAAATTCAACAAAAAATACGGCAGAAAATAATCAAGAAACACGTAAAAGGGCTGGGCAAATTTGTCCGCCCTTTTTTTCGCAACAAGGCAAATTTTTGTGGTTTGCCCTGCTGCGAAAGGAAGGGGTTTTTTGCGTGTCTTTTTGACAGAAAGGAGGAAAAACCATGAAACGAACGAATATTGGCGGTCAGGCTGTCATTGAAGGCGTTATGATGCGCGGCAAGAAGATGTATGCCATGGCTGTACGCAATCCCGAGGGCGGGATTACCATAGAGAAAAAAGAATGGGGCGGTTTGGGCAGAAAAGGACTGTTCCGTTTGCCTATTTTCCGCGGTGTGGCGGCTTTTGTGGATTCACTGGTGACAGGTACCCGTATTTTGATGCGCTCTGCGGAAATCGCTGGGGAAGATTGGACGGAGGAAGCAGAGCCTTCCAAGTTTGAGAAATTTTTGCAGGAGAAGCTGGGTGACCGCATGAATGATATCATCATTTATTGCAGTGTGGGCTTTTCCCTGATTTTGGGTATGCTGCTGTTTTTCTTGCTGCCTGTGTGGCTGGGAAATTTCTTCAAAACCATGGTGCCTACTTGGGCGCTAGGTGTCATTGAAGGGCTCATCCGTATTGCCATTTTCCTGCTGTATCTGTTCGGCATCTCCAGAATGAAGGAGATCCATCGGGTATTCCAGTACCATGGCGCGGAACATAAGACTATTAACTGCTTTGAAAGCGAAAAAGAACTGACAGTGGAAAACGTACTGCCCTGCACCAGACTTCATAAACGGTGCGGCACCAGTTTCCTGCTGTTCGTTATGATCATCAGTATGGTGGTATTTTTCTTTGTGCGGACGGACGATTTCCTGCTGCGTCTGGTGACCAGAATCATTCTGGTGCCTGTCATTGCAGGGCTTTCCTATGAAGTCATCCGCTGGGCAGGCAATTCCAACAGCAAATTGGTGGCGCTCATCAGCTATCCCGGTCTGTGCCTGCAAAAGATCACTACGGCAGAACCTGACCCGGATCAGATTGAAACGGCAATCGCTGCCATGAAAGGGGTTCTGGAAGATGAACCAGAATAAGACTGTCAGCCAGTGGCTGCGAACAGGAAAAGAAATGCTGGAAGCGGCAGGCAGAGAAAATCCTCGCATGGACGCGGAACTGCTGCTGGAAAAAGTCACTGGTATGAACAAAATCCAGCGTATGACAGAAGGACAAACCATATTGGATGAAAAAGCGGCGGAGCAATACGCCGCTTTTCTGGATGAAAGAGCAAAAGGACGCCCTCTCCAGTACATTCTGGGGGAATGGGAGTTTATGGGACTGCCTTTTTCCGTGGGAGAAGGGGTGCTCATTCCCCGGGCGGATACGGAAATTCTGGTGGAAACCATATTGGAAACCGGGGAAAGAGAATCCCTGCGCCGTGGGCTGGACATCGGCACCGGAACGGGATGCATCCCCATTTGTCTGGAAAAACTGGGGCATATGGAAATGACCGCTGTGGATATCAGCCCCAAAGCCTTGGCTTTTGCCAGAGAAAACAACGAAAAAAATCAGACCCATGTGGATTTTGTGGAAAGCGACTTGTTCACAGCTTTGCCGGACAGTCTGTTCCCCTTGGACTTTATCGTGTCCAACCCGCCTTATATTCCGGCGGCGGACTGCGAGGAGCTTATGACAGAAGTTCGGGATTTTGAGCCAAGAAACGCTTTGGACGGCGGAAAAGACGGTCTGGATTTTTACAGAAAGATTGTAGCAGAAGCCCCTGCACGCCTGCGGGATGGGGGCTGGCTGTTTTTTGAAATTGGATATGACCAGCGGGAAGCGCTGTTTGCCCTGATGGAGGAAGCGGGATTTGCATCTGTGGAATGCCGTCAGGACTTGGCAGGGCTGGATCGTGTGGTCTTTGGACAGAAGAAGGAGGAGCCTCATGTTTGACCGATTGGCGGAAATTGAACAGAAGTATATGGATTTGGCAGATCAGGTCAACGACCCGGATATCATTGCCAATCAGAGCCAGTGGCGGAAACTGATGAAGGAATACAGCGATATGACACCCATTGTGGAGGCATATCGGGAATACGAAAAAGTGAAAGCATCCATTGCGGAGGAGCTGGAACTTTTGGAAGATAAACTGGATGATGATTTCCGGGAACTGGTGAAGGAAGAACTGGCGGAAAACAAAGAACGTCTGGAAGAACTGCAAAAGGAAATCACCATTTTGCTCATTCCCAAAGACCCTAATGACGAGAAAAACGTTATTGTGGAAATCCGCGGCGGCGCAGGCGGTGACGAAGCGGCACTCTTTGCGGCAGACCTGTTCCGTATGTATACCCGTTATGCGGAAAGAAGAAAATGGAAAATTGAGGTCATGAATGCTAGTGAAAGTGATCTGGGCGGCTATAAGGAAATTTCCTTTATGATTACCGGACAGGGGGCATACTCCCGTCTGAAATATGAAAGCGGCGTACACCGTGTACAGCGTATCCCTGCCACAGAAAGCGGCGGCAGAATCCATACGTCTACGGTTACGGTGGCGGTGCTGCCGGAAGCGGAAGAAGTGGACGTGCATATCGACATGAACGATGTGCGAGTGGATGTATTCCGTGCATCCGGCAACGGCGGTCAGTGCGTCAACACCACAGACTCTGCTGTTCGTATGACCCATATTCCCACAGGCATTGTGGTATCCTGTCAGAACGAAAAATCTCAGCTGAAGAATAAAGAGCAGGCGTTAAAAGTGCTGTATGCCCGTGTTTATGAACGGGAACGTCAGGCGCATGACGCGGCTATCTCCGCAGACCGCCGTTCTCAGGTGGGTACCGGCGACAGAAGCGAACGTATCCGTACCTATAACTTCCCTCAGGGTCGTGTGACAGACCATCGTGTGGGGTTGACACTCCACCGAATTGATGCCATACTGGACGGGGATTTGGATGAGATTATGGATACTCTCATCACCACAGACCAGATGGAAAAACTCAAAGCGGAAAATCCCGATGCATAAACTATCAAAAGAGAAGAAATCAGGTGACAAAAGATGAAAGAACTCATATCATTGTTTCTGACCTTTGCGCGGATTGGGGCATTCACCTTTGGCGGCGGCTACGCCATGCTGCCCATGCTCCAAAGAGAAGTGGTGCAGAGCCGGAAATGGGCAACAGAGGACGAAGTGCTGGATTACTTTGCCATTGGGCAGTGTACCCCCGGCGTTATTTTCGTCAATACGGCAACATTTATCGGTTATAAGCGAAAAGGCATCCCCGGGGCGATCTTCGCCACAGCCGGCGGCGTGTTCCCCTCTCTTTGCATCATCATGGTCATTGCGGCAGTGCTGACCAATTTTGCCCATCTGCCCATTGTGCAGAACGCATTTGGCGGCATCCGTGTAGTGGTAGGCGTTCTGATCATCAATGCCGTTTCCGGCATGTGGAAGAAATCTGTTGTGGATAAACTGGGGATTGTTCTTGCCATCATTTCTTTTGTGGTGGCAACCTTTGTGGATATCTCTCCTGTATGGCTGGTACTGCTGGGCGCAGTCATTGGCATTGTGGTAAAATCCTTTCAGGCAAAAGAGAAAGGAGGCACCAAATAAATGCAGTTGTTGATATTATTTCTGGAATTTTTCAAGATTGGTCTGTTTTCTGTAGGCGGCGGTCTGGCAACACTGCCATTCCTTTATGATCTGGCAGATAAATACCCTTGGCTCAGCGCGTCACAGATTCCCGATATGATTGCCATTTCTGAATCCACACCGGGTCCTTTGGGCGTCAATATGGCAACCTATGTGGGCTTCCAGTGCGGCGGCGTATTGGGCGGCGTCATTGCCACAGCAGGTCTGGTAGCGCCATCTATTATCGTTATCATCATTGTTTATAAATTTCTGGAACGCTTCCGTAAAAGCACATTGGTGGAAAATGCCTTTTATGGTCTGCGTCCCATTGTTGTGGGGCTCATTGCCTCCGCAGGCTTTGGCGTTATCGTTCTTTCCCTGTTCAACAAAGAAGCGTGGAACGGCGCCGCTACCCAGTGGGGAAGCCTGTTCCAGTGGCGAGAGTGGATACTGTTCCTTGTGATTCTCTTTGCCGCGAGAAAATGGAAAAAAGTCCATCCCATCGTGCTGATTTTGGTAGGCGCAGTGGTGGGTATTGTGTTCCAAATGGCGTAAGATGGAAAGTCGAAATCTCTTTGCATGAGGGACTTCTTCATCAGAAAACAATTATAGCCGGAATCCTTAGAAAAAAGGATTTCCGGCTATTTTCTTTTTATCTGCATGGTATGAGGTATGTTTTCTTCTGAAGAAAGTCATCGCAGTTCCCATTCAGAGATCAAGAAAAAGAAGATAATGTTTTCTGAATGGGAGACTGCTGAGAGATTTCGGCTTTTTTTGTGCCCGTCTGCTTCTGTTTTTCCCTCTGCTTCCATAAGCTGAATAACAGGAGAAAAATCGGGAGGAGGGGGAACATGTCTGTTTCCTTCTGGACCATGTTTTGTGTGTTGTATGGCGGTGTGCTGTTTTTGTCCCTGAAACGGGGCGCTTTTGCTTTGGTACTGGGGTTTTTGTCCGGCTTGGGGGTGACCTCGGCCGAGACGGGCATCACGCGTTACAACCCCTCGACCGACGACTACAAGCACTTCGGGCAGGAACCTTACACCGTCTCCTACAACCTCGACACGATCACCAAGATCGCCGAGGGCGGCGGTCTGCTGTGGATCAAGATGAACAACTGGGGCTTCGGCTACTACGACCGCGAACGCGACACGGTCGAACCGTTCTACAACGACCCCAAGCAGCCCAACTGCCAGATGACCAACGCCGTCGTGCGTTTCGACGTGCGCGACGACGTGCTGTGGCTCTCGACCTACAACGAACGCGGACTGCGCAAGGCGGTGCTGCTGCGCCAGCCTGCCGAGGTCTTCACCCTCGACTCGAAATCTCCGGACCCGCTTTCGGGCGAAATCCGCGCCCTGATGACCGACAGCCGGGGTCGGATGTGGGTCGGCACGCGCGACGGCGACCTGATCGCTTTCGACGCCTCGAACAAACCTGTCTACACGCTTCCGGCGCAGGGCCGCCGCGGCACGGGGATGATCTACGCCCTGAAGGAGGACTCTTCGGGCAATATCTGGGTCGGGACCAAGGGCGAGGGGCTTTACCGCATGACGCCCGAGGGCGGCGGTTACCGGGTCACGCATTTCGTCCATTCCGACGCGGATGTCTGGTCGTTGAGCGACGACCAGATCTACTGCGTCGAGGAGGACGGCGCGGGCCGTATCTGGGTGGCGACCTACGGCGGGGGCATCAACCTGCTGGAGGACCCCGTGGGACACCGTTTCATCCATGCCGGCAATCTGATGACGCACTATCCGCTCGACGAGGCGGGGCGCGTGCGGTGGCTGCTCTACGACCGTCCGGACCGGATGTTCGCCGCGACGGTCGACGGACTGCTGGCCTTCGACCCGGGCGCCAGCGCCAAGCTGATGCGCTTCAGGCTGATGCAGAAGATACCGGGCGATGCCGAGTCGCTGGGCAACAACGACATCATCCACATGCTCAAGGACTCCGGAGGGCGCATCTGGCTGGCGACCTTCGGCGGCGGGTTGAACCTCATCGAGGGGTACGACGCCGACGGTGCGCCGCGTTTTCGCTGCTACGACAAATCGTCGGGGCTGGCCAGCAATATCTGCATGGCCCTGACCGAGGACCGGCAGGGCGACCTGTGGGTTTCGACGCACAACGCCGTGTCGCGGTTCGATCCCCGGCGCGGGATTTTCTCGAACTACTACCTCTACGACAACATGCGCAATGCGGTTTTCAGCGAGGCCACGGCGCTCACCTCGCCCCGCGGCGAGGTGCTCTTCGGCAGCGGACGCCAGCTCTACCGCTTCGATCCGGACGAGGTCCGCGCCGCGAAGATCGACTACGACCTGCGTTTCACGGGGCTTGACGTGCGCAACGTCCCCGTCGTCGCGGGGCGCCGCTCGCCGCTCTCGGAGTCGGTGACCGAGGCCGACCGCATCGTGCTGCCCTACAATTTCTCGAATTTCCGCATGGAGTTCGCGTCGCTGAATTTCGCCATCCAGCACGTGGTTGGGTACATGTACAAGCTCGAAGGCTACGACCAGGACTGGAACATCTCGGGAACGACCAACCGCGCGGCCTACTCCAACGTGCCGATCGGCGACTACAAGTTCCACGTCAAGGCGTTCGTCGGCAATGCCGATGCCGCCGACGAGGGGATCACGATCGGGGTCGAAGTGCTTCCCCCCCCCTGGCTCACCTGGTGGGCTAAAACCCTCTATGCGCTGCTGGCACTGGCGGCGGCGGCCGTCGCCTGGCGCATTGCCAGCTCGGTCATCCGCATCCGCCGCGAAGCGAGCGTCGAGCAGAACATGACCGATCTCAAACTGCGTTTCTTCACCAACATCTCGCACGAACTGCGCACGCCGCTCACGCTCATATTGGGCGGCATCGAGGACGTGAAGAAACACGACAGCCTCACGCCGCGGGGCGAAAACAGCCTCACGCTGGCCCACCGCAACGCCAAGCGCATGCTGACGCTGATCAACCAGCTGCTCGACTTCCGCAAGATCGTCAAGAACAAGATGGAGCTGAAAATCTCGCGCGTGGACCTCGTGCCGCTGGTCGAGGACGCCCTCGACGATTTCCGCGAAATGGCCTCCGAGCGTCGGATCGAATTGCTGTTCACCCTCTCGCGCCGTTCGGTGCTGGTGTGGGTCGACATCGAACGTATGGAGAGCGTTGTCTATAACCTTTTGTCCAACGCACTGAAATTCACGCCCAACGGCGGGCGAATTGAAGTGATACTTTCACTGCGCGAGGAGGAGGAGAGCGTGACGCTCACGGTCCGCGACACGGGCATCGGCATCCCGAAGGACAAGCAGGGGATGATCTTCGAGCGTTTCGCACAGGCTTCGCGCGCCGTGGACAGCAACATGAAGGGGTCGGGTATCGGACTTTCGCTCTGCCGCGACATCGTGACCCTGCACCACGGCGAAATCTCGGTCGACAGCCGTCCGGGCGAAGGCGCCTCCTTCACCGTGAAACTCAAACTCGGCAACGCCCATTTCGGCATGGAGCAGATCGACTTCTCGGGCGCCGGAGCGGGAGAGGGCAAACGCCGCGACGACTATATGGTCAGCGACTTCACGGCTGCCGACAGCCAGCGCCGCGTGGACGTTGCACCGCCGAAGGATGCACAGAAAATCCTCCTGGTCGAGGATAACCGCGAATTGCGCATCTTCATGTACAACAGTCTGATAGACACCTATTACGTCGTCGAGGCCGACGACGGCGCCGAAGCCCTCGAAAAGATCCGCAGCGAGATGCCCGACATCATCGTCACCGACCTGATGATGCCCTGCATGGACGGCATCGAGCTGATCGACAAGGTGCGCCACGACTTCACGATGAGCCACATCCCGATCGTGATGCTCACGGCCCGCCATTCGCCCGACGACCGGGTGAAGGCCATGGAGTTCGGCGCCGACGGCTACATCACCAAGCCGTTCAGCATCGAACTGCTGCTGGCCCGCATCGACAACCTGCTGACCCAGCGGCGCAAGCTCTTCGAGAAGTTCTCCTCGCAGTCGGCCCGCAACAAGGTGGTCGAACTGGCGGTCGAGGACGTCGTCGTCACGGACCGCGACGAGGAGTTTATGAAGAACGTGATGGCCTGGCTGGGCGAGAACGTCGAGAACTCGGAGCTTACGATCGACCAGCTGGCCTCGCACCTCGGACTGGGCCGTACGACGATGTACAACAAGCTCAAGAGTCTCACGGGCAAGTCGCCCGTCGAACTGATCAAGGAGTACCGCATCACCAAGTCGAAACTCCTGCTGCGCACGGGCCAGTTTTCCGTGTCGGAGGTGGCCTATAAGGTGGGATTCTCCGATCCGGGCTATTTCAGCCGCTGTTTCCGCGAGCAGTTCCACATGTCGCCCGCCGAATACCTCAAGACGCACAACCTGAAACAAGACCAAGATACCAAGACCGCATGAAAAAACGTCTGATCCCTGCCGCACTGTGCGCGCTGGCCGCCGCCTGCACCTCGTCCGGCGCATTGTACGAATCCGGAAACCCGCCCGCCGTCCGCATGGTCGCGAGCGAAATCCTCCGCAACCCTTCGCCGACGAACCTCGACGGCATTCCCGCCGGGAAGGTGAAGTGGAACTACACCACGGGTCTCGAACTGCTCGCCATCGCCGATGCCGGCCGGATGTACGGCATTGAGGAGTTCACGGCCTATGCCGAGCGTTATTTCGACACGATCGTGCGTCCCGGCGGAGAGGTGCTGACTTATAGGAAGACGAAATACAACCTCGACCACCTCTGTCCCGGACGCGCCCTTTTCGAACTGTACGACCGCACGGGAGACGTGCGCTATAAGATGGCGCTCGACACGCTCTACGCCCAGTTGCAGGCGCAGCCCCGCAACGCCGACGGGGGATTCTGGCACAAGGAGGTCTACCCGCACCAGATGTGGCTCGACGGGCTGTACATGGCCCAGCCGTTCTACGCCGAGTATGCCGTGCGGAACCTCTCCGGGGGCGAGTACGAAAAGGCTGTCGACGACATCGTGAATCAGTTCGTCGTCGTGGCCGCGCATACCTATGACCCCGCGACGGGGCTTTACCGCCACGCCTACGACGATTCGCGCGAAATGTTCTGGTGCGACAAGACCACCGGGCAGTCGGCCCATGCCTGGGGCCGTGCGATGGGGTGGTACGCCATGGCCATCGTCGAGACGCTGCAATACCTCGGCGTCGACGATGCGACGCAGCCGATGGTCGGGATTCTGAACCATATCTACGAGGTGCTGCCGAAATACGCCGATCCCACGACCGGCATGTGGTATCAGGTGCTCGACCAGCCGGGCCGCGAGGGCAACTACCTCGAATCGACCGCCTCGGCGATGTTCGTCTACGCCATGCTCAAGGGCGTGCGGCTGGGTTACCTGCCCGCGGAGCTGGGCGGGGAGGCGCGGCGGCTGTATGAAAAGTTCGTCGACTGTTTCGTGAAGGAAAATCCCGACGGCACGATCTCGCTGACCGGTTGCTGTTCGGTGGCGGGCCTGGGCGGCAGGCAGATGCGCAGCGGCACGTTCGAATATTACATTTCCGAGCCGGTGATCGAGAACGACTGCAAGGGCGTGGGTCCCTTTATCTGGGCGTCGCTGGAGATCGCCCGCCCGGTTTAAGAAGCCGGTTTTAGGGGCGATGTCAGGTCTGGCCGCTCTCCGTCCGGTTCCGCGCCCGGCTTAAGAAGCCGGCTTTAGGGGCGATGGCGGGTCCGTCCGCTCTCCGTCCGGTTCCGCGCCCGGCTTAAGAAGCCGGCTTTAGGGGCGATGTCAGGTCCGGCCGCTCTCCGTCCGGTTTCGCGCCTGGTTTAAGAAGCCGGATGCTTTTGTGGAACAGGTAAATCTTTTTCCGGGAAAATCCTCCTGCCGAAGGAGGATTTTTTGCCCTGTTTTCCTTTTCCCGGGGTCTTGCGAGGCCGTTCGGGGCGGTTTGACAAATTATCCATGAGAAGTGATAAAAATTACCAATCGAATCCTCCGGGGCAATTTATTTTTGTATAGGGAAATACCCCTTTTACGGAAAAAGCGAAAACCTAATTATTAACCAAAACCTTTTATATGAAAAGCTTTACTCTAAAGTTCGCCCTGTTGTTCCTGCTGGGTGTGGGTCTGGCCTCCACGGCCGCGGCTCAAAAGATCGGAGGAGTCGTCAAGGATTCGGCGGGCAAACCGGTTATCGGAGCTTCGGTGGTCGTTGACGGGACGACCTTGGGGGCGAGTTCGGGTGTCGACGGACGATGGACGCTCACCGTCCCCGACGCTTCGAAGAAGACGCTGGTGATCTCCTATATCGGTATGAAGACGCAGCGTATCGCCATCGGCAGCAAAACGCAGATCGACGTCAGGCTCGAAGACGAGTCGACGGCGATGGACGACGTGGTGGTCGTGGGTTACGCTACCGTGAAACGCCGCGATGTCGTGGGTTCGGTCGCTTCGGTCAACGCCGAGACGTTGCAGCAGATGCCCGTGGCCTCGGTGGCCGAGGCGATGACGGGCCGCATGGCCGGCGTGCAGGTCACGGCCACGGAGGGAGACCCCGACGCCGAAATCCGTATCCGCGTGCGCGGTGCGGGGTCGTTTTCGTCGGACGGCGCGCCGCTCTATATCGTCGACGGATTTCCCGTGGAGAGCATCAGCGACATCTCCTCGTCGGAAATCCAGTCGATCGACATTCTGAAGGACGCCTTCTCGACGGCCATCTACGGTTCGCGAGGCGCCAACGGCGTCGTGCTGATCACCACCAAGAGCGGCGAGAAAGGCAAGGTGAACGTAAACTACAATGTATACTGGGGTTTCAAGGACATCGCCCGCAAGAACCAGGTGCAGGCGCTCAACCCTTCGGAGTTCGCCAGGTGGCAGTATGAACTGGCCGCCATCCAGAACAAGGTTTCGGACAACTACGAGCCTTATTTCGGGGCGTTCTCCGACATCGACCTCTACGACGGCGTGAAGGGCAACGACTGGATGGACCAGCTTTTCGGCCGTTCGGGCGAGCAGTTCAACCACAACCTCACGGTTTCGGGCGGCGGCGACAAGTTCAAGTGGAACGCCACCTATGCGCGTCTCTACGACAAGGCGATTATGATCGGCTCGAATTACAGCCGTGACAACCTGGGCCTGAAAACGCAGTTCAAGGCCAGCAAGCGCATCACGCTCGATTTCAACATCCGCTATTCGCGCATCAAGGTCCGCGGCGCGGGCGCCAACTCGCTCAACGACTCGGGCTCGCAGACCACGGGCCGTCTGAAGAACGCCATGCTCTACACGCCCATTCCGCTCAAGGCCCAGATCGAGGGCGGCGACGACCTGGAGGAGAACTCCTCGGACGCCGTGATGCCGACCGTCGCCGTTTCGGATTCGGACCGCAAGCGCGAGCGCACCAACTGGAACGCCAACGCGGGCTTCACGTGGGAGATCGTCGACGACCTTCGCCTGAAGGTCGAGGCCGGCATGGAGGAGTACCGCCAGGAGACCAATTCGTTCTACGGCGTGACGACCTACTATTCGAAGGTCGGAGGCTCGGGGTCGTCGGTCCCGGGAACCCCGTCGACCAACTACAACGACGTGACGCGCCGCCGCGTGCGCAACACCAATACGCTGAACTATGACTTCAGGAAGCTCATTTCGAACGACAACCACCACCTGAACGTGCTGCTGGGACAGGAGTACATCATCACCGAGCAGCGTACGTTCAACACCTGGGTCGACGGACTGCCCGACTTCTACACCGCCGAGCAGGCGTGGACCTTCATGGGTTCGGCCTCGAACGCCAGTTCGTCGAACATGAACTATGCGGCCGACGACATCCTGCTCTCCTATTTCGGACGCATCAACTACGACTTCAAGGGCAAGTACATGCTTTCGGCCACGATGCGCGGCGACGGTTCGTCGAAGTTCTCGAAGGGCCGGAAGTGGGGTTACTTCCCCTCGGTGGCCGCTTCGTGGCGTCTGTCGGACGAGTGGGGGATGAAGGACCTCAAGTGGCTCGACAACCTCAAGCTGCGTTACAGCTTCGGTACGGCGGGCAACAACAACATACCGACCGGCATGGGCGGCCTGACGCAGCTCTACGAGGTCGGCACGGGCAGCAGCTTCATCTACGGCGATCCGGTCTACTGGACGCCCAACGGCAACGGGGCCAGCGAGAGCTATATGGCCAATGCCAACCTGACGTGGGAGACGACCTATTCGCACAACCTGGGTCTCGACTTCGGATTCTGGCGCAACCGCCTTTCGGGATCGGTCGAGGTGTACCAGAACACCACCGAAGACATTCTGATGCGCTATCCGGTTTCGGGTTCGGGTTACAGCTTCCAGTACCGCAACGCCGGTACGATCCGCAACCGCGGTCTGGAGGTGTCGGTGGCCGCCGTTCTGGCCGAAAAGGCGAAGTGGGGCGTGAACTTCAACGCCAACATCGCCTTCAACCGCAGCCGCATCATGGATCTGGCCGGACTGGAGACTTACTCGCAGTCGTCGGGCTGGAATAACAACGTCACGGACTACTACGCCGTGCTGGGCGGGGCCATCGGCGACATCCGCGGCTATACGACGCTGGGCCGCTACGAGGTCGGGGATTTCGACCTGGACTACTACAACGAGACGGGCAAGTGGCGGACGCTCGACGGATCGAATTGCGCCGGCGTGGTGGGCGACATGCGTCCCGGCTCGCTCAAACTGCTCTGCGATGAGAACGGTACGCCCGTTCAGGGAAAGATCGGCAACGTGCAGCCCAAGTTCACGGGCGGTTTCTCGCTCTCGGCCTATGCCTATGGTTTCGACGTGGCCGCCAACTTCACTTATTCTTACGGCAATAAGGTTTTCAATGCCAACAACGTCGAGTTCACCTCGTCGCAGAAGTACACGGGCAAGGGCGTCATCCGCAACCTTTCGGACGCGATGGCTTTGGGCAAACGCTGGACCAACGTCAACTGGGAGACCGGCGCCCTGATCACCGATCCTGCCGAGCTGGCCGCCGCCAACGCCGCGACGAACATGTGGTCGCCCTACATGCCGCAGACGGTCGTTCACAGCTGGCTGCTGGAGGACGCTTCGTTCCTGCGTCTTTCGTCGCTGACGGTCGGATACACGCTGCCCGCGAGCTGGACGCGCAAGGTGCGCATCAACAAGGTGCGTCTCTATGCGACGGGCACGAACCTCTTCTGCTGGACGCCGTACAGCGGTTTCGATCCCGAGGTCGACACGCGCCGCGCGACGCCCATGACCCCAAACGTCGACTACTCGGCCTATCCGAAGAGCCGTTCGTGGGTTTTCGGTGCGAACATCAGCTTCTAACCTTCAACCGACAGAAAACAATCCAACGATGAAAAAGTTAATCTATATCCTTGCCTGCACCGGCCTGCTGGCCACCTCGTGCGGCGAAGACCTGCTGGACACCCGTTCGTCCTCGTCGTCCGATTCGGAGACCATGTTTTCGAACGAGACCTATGCCGAGGCGGCCGTTATGAACATTTACCGCCAGTTCGGCGTCGACAAATCCTACCGCAACCGCTGGCTGATCTACTACGGGGCCAACAGCGACACGGAGTGGTACGTAGGCGCGTCGCCCGACAAACCCACCGACACCAAGACGCTGATCTACTCCTATAACGCGTCGTACGACGATGCGAACAGCCAGCTCAACGAGAGCAGCGGCCAGTTCGCCCTGGCCTACACCGCCATCGAGAACGCGAATCTGGCCATCGCCGGCCTGCGCAAGTACGGCAACGTGGAGAACAATGCCGGGATGCGTTACCTGCTGGGCGAGGCGCTGGTGCTGCGCGCGCTCTATTACCACGACCTCGTCAAGGCCTGGGGCGACGTTCCTGTGCGTTTCCAGCCCATCGGCGAGACGGGCGACGTCATCAAGCCCAAGAACGACCGCGATGTCATCTACCGGCAGATCATCTCCGATCTGGAGGAGGCCGTGAATTACGTTTACTGGCCCAACGAGTCCGGCAAAACGGGACTCACCACCCGTGTCAACAAGGCGTTCGCCTACGGACTGCTGGCCCGCGTGTGCCTCTCGGCCGCCGGGTATTCGCAGCGTCCCGACGAGGGGCAGATCGGTACGGGCAATGTCGGGCAGAACCGTCGCAGCAGGCTCACCGAAAGCGGGCAGGCGTGGGGCGACGGCGCCCTCTACACGAAGGCGCTCGACGCCTGCAAGGAGGTCATCGCCAAGGAGAATGCCTGCGTGGGTCTGGAAGGCTCGTTCGAGGAAATCTGGCGCGGCATGATGAAGCGCGAGGTCGCGGCCGGAGGCGAGACGCTCTTCGTGATCCCCTTTGCCGACAACCGCGGCCAGTGGATGAACAACTACGCCGTCAAGCACTACACGGCGGATAAGTACTGCGGCAAGGCGAATGCCGGCGGCACGATCGGCCCGCTTCCCACGCTCTACTACGAGTACGACAGGAACGACCGCCGCCGCGACATCTCCTGCGTGCCCTTCCGCTGGAACGGCGGCAGGCAGGAGTTGGAGAACATCCAGAAATGGTACAGCGGCAAATACCGCTACGAATGGATGGACGAGGTCATCTCGGGCAACGACTGCGGCATCAAGCCGATCGTGATGCGCTATGCCGACGTGCTGCTGATGGCCGCCGAGGCCGCCAACGAACTGAACGACCTGCCCTACGCCAAGACGCAACTGCGCAAGGTCCGCTACCGCGCCTTCAAGTCCGACGAGGCGGTGGATAAATACCTTGAGGGCATCGGCTCGAAGGACGCCATGTTCAAGGCCATATACAGGGAGCGCATGCTCGAATTCAGCTGCGAGCAGATCCGCAAGCAGGATCTGATCCGCTGGGGCCTGCTCAAGGCGTCGCTCGACGATGCGAAGAACAAGATGAAGGCCATGCTCGACCACACGCCCTACACGTCGGAACTGACGGGCAAGACCTACGATTTCAGCCTTGTCGGCACGAAGGTCTACTACAAGTATGCCGCCGACGGCGAGACGGTGCAGCTCCACGGACTCGATTTCGGCGAGGCCGGCGAGCCTGAAGGCACGGGCTGGACGCTCTTCACGTCGAAGAAGACCGACGGCACGACCGAGGAGGAGTATATCAAGAGCGGCACGACCGCCGCGGCGCGCATCGACATGATCTACCAGTACGATCCCGACGTGCATATGTTCTGGCCGCTTTTCAAACAGTCGATCACCACCAACAGCCTGCTGGTTAACGATTACGGTTACCCGATGCAATAGCGTTCTGAAAAAGGAAAAAACAAGAAAACGCATGAAAACGATCATCAATAAATTCCTGCTGCTCGTGACGCTCTTCGCCGGTGCGGCGTCGCTTCACGGCTGTTCGGACCCCGACGGGATCATCGAGGACATCGCCTACGGCCGCGAGTTCTCTCCGCTGAACTTCACCCATACGTTGTCCAACAACGTCAACGTGACCTTCTCGTGGACGGTCATGGCCGGAATAGCGGATTACACGCTGACGCTCTCCTACGCCGACGGCGAGGGCGGCGTTTACGACCAGGTGGACCTGATCGCCCCGCTCGACGGCGACGGAAACACCGTCAAGACGATGGAATACTCGTTCCGGGAGCTGCCCGGCAACCGTGAATGGATCGCCGAACTGGTCGCCGTCTCGCAGCGTGCGGGCGTCGCCGATTCGAAGCCCGCGGCCTGCGCGTTCGCCACGGGTGTCGAGAACCTGTTCCTGAACGACGGCAAGATGGGCGACGGCGACGTGACGGCCACGACGGCCATGCTGCGCTGGGTCGCCGGCTCGAACGTCACGCACCTCGACGTCACGCCCGACGTGGGGCTGATCAAGCTCACCTCTGCCCAAATCGCCGCCGGCGAATACGAGCTGACCGGGCTTGTGACCGGCACGTCGTACACCGTCGGGCTGCTGCGCGACGAGGCCGTGCGCGGTACGATCTCGTTCGTCGCTTCGGACAAGATCGACGTGGACGTCGTCGACAAGGGCGCGACGAGGATCACCCTCGCGTGGGGCGCCGACCGGCAGGTTACGAGCCTCGTGCTGACAGGCGGCGACGACGAGCGCAACGTTACGCTGACCGATGCCGAGGTCGCCGCGCACACCTATACCTTCGAGGGGCTGAAGGCGCGGACCGAGTATTCGATTTCGGTCTACATCGCCGGTGTCGAGTCGGGCAGTCTGGTCGTCACGACGCTGGGGCAGTCCAGTCTCTGGGACTTCACGACGGGTTGGCAGCCCGTCAGCTGGGAGACCGACCAGACCATCGACGGCCTTACGATTCTGGCCGCTTCGGGCAAGAACGTCGAGATACGCGAAGATGCCGACTACGGCTGCAACTACCTCGACCTGCGCGGCAAATCGACCGTCAAGGAGGGTGAGGCGCCTTCGCAGCGCGCCGTGCAGTTCTCCGTCGTGGGCGAGGGCGTGATCGCCATCGACTGCTATGCCAACGGCGCAGGGCGCAACTTCTACGCCCACGTCGATGCGCTGGGCAAGAGCTTCGGGCCGGTCGAGGCCCCCACGGCCGACAACCGCGGCAAAGTGTACATTCCCTGCCCGGGCATTCCGGCTTCGGCGAAGGTTTCGATCTGGACCGACGCGACGATCAATCACATTTACAGCATCGGCTGGTACGAGGGCGCCGAGGCTCCGGGGCAGAACGCCACGCCGCTCGACGCTCCCGTGGTGACGGCCGATCCCGCCTCCGTGACCAAGGGTGACAACACCGGGGTGACCTTCTCGTGGGCAGCCGTTCCCAACGCCGCGACCTACACCTACCGCCTTGCGCTGACGACGCTCAACGGCGAGGCCGAGGAGGTCGTGCGCCTTTCGGAGACCGTTTCGGCGACCCGGATGACCGTTCCGGCCGAGACCGTCGCCAGACTCAAACCCGGCACGTACACGATTTCCGTCACCGCGGCAGCCGTTTCCGACTACCTCTACAAACCATCGCCGGCCGGAACCGCCGCGCTGACGGTCGCCGACACCAAACTGGCGGCTCCCGCGGTGAAGGTCACCCCGGCGAAGGTCACCAGAGGCGATCAGACCGAAGTGACGGCTTCCTGGGATGCCGTAGACGGGGCTGCGTCGTATGACGTCAGCTTCAACGGCGGAGCTTCCGAGAACGTAACCGGGACCTCCTATACGATCGCGGCCGCGACGGTCGCAGGGCTTGCCGCGGGCGAGTACGCGATCTCGGTGGTCGCCAACCCCGCCGACGCTTCGGCGCAGGCCTCCGATGCCGGTACGGCCAGGCTGACCGTCGTTGAGGCTTCGGGTCCGAGCGGCGACAACTTCGCATGGGACTTCTCCTCGTCGGCTTTCAGCGACCTGATTGCACGTCTCACGGCTGCCGGCAGCGCCGGTCTGACCGATCTCGACGAGACGATCGACGGCCTGCGCATCCTTTCGGGCGGATCGAGCTTCCGCGGCGGAACGAGCAGCGGCGTCAGCTATATCCAGACCGGCGGCAAAGGCACGGCTTCGGTCCGCAGTTTCTCGTTCACGGCTTCCGCCTCGGGCAAACTGAAGGTCGTGGCGTCGAATACGGGCAGCGGCGCAGCTACGGACGGACGTTCCGTAACGGTTCAGATCGGCGACGATGCGGCCGGAGCGCAGAGCAAGGAGGCCGGATCGGGCAGCGGGGAGCCTACGACCTGTGAATTCGACATCGCGGTGACGGGCGAAACCACAGTCTACGTCTATTCTACGATCAACGGACTGCGCTTTTACAGCATCGAGTATGTCTCCGACGGCGGCTCGGGCGGCGGCGACGCGGGAACCGACTATACGATGACCCTGTCGGCCACGGCGGGTGTGCTCTCGTCCAACATCACGGGCCTGCCGACCAGCTGGGCTGCCGGCGACAGCACGTGGACGGCGACCGACGATACCGGGACCAGCGCGATCACCTTCACGGGCAATATCTATTACAGCACCAGCGATACGAAGAACATCGTGTGGTATTTCAACAAGGGCAAGGCCGAGACCCATGTGGCGGCATCGGATATGGGTAAAATCCGGAAGATCACGATCAATCCCAATTCGGCCCGCAAGCCCGAGCTGCTGACATGCACCTACGGAACCTCCGCGACGGTTCTGGCCGCCACGGAACCGACCGGAACGAATTCGAGCACGATCTCCTTCGATTTCGCGGCGGCCGGCGTCGATGCTTCCGATTTCCGCATCGGCTTTTCCGATACTTCTACCAACATCGAGATCGGCAAGGTCGTTATCGAATACACCAGGTAGCCGGAAGGCTTCGCATGAAAGAGGCGCGGAACATTCCGCGCCTCTTTTTTGCCGTTTGACCGTTGCGGAACCGGATTTGCAGGGGAGATGGTAAAAATGTAAATGGAATTTTGTATCTTTGCATGATATTTCGCTTGTAATGGCAGAAAACGAGAAAAACATACTGGAGAATATCGGAGAGCAGGAATACAAGTACGGCTTCACGACGGACATCGAAACCGAAACCATCGGCAAGGGTCTTTCGGAGGAGGTCGTGCGGCTGATCTCCGCCAAAAAGGGCGAGCCGGAGTGGATGACCGAGCGGCGCGTGGCGGCCTACCGCCATTGGCTGACACTGGAGCCTCCGACCTGGGCCCACCTGACGATCCCCCCGATCGACTTTCAGGACATTATCTACTACGCGGCTCCCAAGCCCAAAAAGCAGCTCGGTTCGATGGACGAGGTCGACCCCGAGCTGAAGCGCACGTTCGACAAACTGGGCATTCCGCTCGAGGAGCAGATGGCGCTGGCGGGCGTCGCGGTCGACGCCGTGATGGACTCCGTGTCGGTCAAGACCACTTTCAGGGAGGTACTGGCCGAGAAGGGCATCCTCTTCTGTTCGATCTCCGAGGCGCTGCGCGACTTTCCCGAGCTGGTGAAAAAATACCTCGGGAGCGTCGTGCCCTATACCGACAACTTCTACGCTGCGCTGAACGCCGCGGTCTTCTCCGACGGCTCGTTCTGCTACATCCCCAAGGGGGTGCGCTGCCCGATGGAGCTGTCGACCTATTTCCGCATCAACGCCGCCGGCACGGGGCAGTTCGAACGCACGCTGATCGTGGCCGACGAGGGCGCCTACGTGAGCTACCTCGAAGGGTGCACCGCGCCGCAGCGCGACGAGAACCAGCTGCACGCCGCCGTGGTCGAGATCGTGGTCGAGCGGGACGCCGAGGTGAAGTATTCCACCGTTCAGAACTGGTATCCCGGCGACAAGCAGGGCCGGGGCGGCATTTATAACTTCGTCACCAAGCGCGGCATCTGCCGCGAGAACGCCCGGCTGTCGTGGACGCAGGTCGAGACGGGTTCGGCGATCACGTGGAAATATCCGAGCTGCATCCTCGCGGGCGACAACTCCGTCGGGGAGTTCTACTCGGTGGCCATGACCAACAATTTCCAGCAGGCCGACACGGGTACGAAGATGATCCACATCGGCCGCAACACCCGCAGCCGCATCGTCTCGAAGGGCATTTCGGCGGGCCGGAGCGAGAACTCCTACCGCGGCATGGTCCGCGTGGCGAAGGGGGCGGAGAACGCCCGCAACTACTCGCAGTGCGATTCGCTGCTGATCGGCGACAAGTGCGGGGCGCATACCTTCCCGGTGATCGACGTGCGTAACCCGACGGGTGTGGTGGAACACGAGGCCACGACCTCGAAAATCTCCGACGACCAGCTGTTCTACTGCAACCAGCGCGGACTCTCGACGGAAGACGCCGTGGGGCTGATCGTCAACGGCTATGCCCGCGAGGTGCTGGCCAAACTGCCGATGGAATTCGCCGTCGAGGCGCAAAAACTGCTGGCTCTCCAGTTGGAAGGCAGCGTAGGGTAGTTTGCTGTTTGCGTCTGCAATCCGGTCGCATGCGATAAGCCCCTCCCGAGGAAGGGGTTTAGGGTGGGGTCAGGCTTGCAAACACGGCGGAACGCCGTGGAAACGACCTGCGAGAGCGAAAAAAGGAAACGAGAATAATAGTAAGTTGATGATATGTTAAAGGTACATAATTTACACGCCTCGGTCGACGGCAAGGAGATTCTCCGGGGTATCGACCTCGAAGTCAGGGCCGGTGAGGTGCATGCCATCATGGGGCCTAACGGCTCGGGCAAGTCGACGCTGGCGTCGGTGCTGGCGGGCAATGAGAAATTCACCGTCACCGAAGGGTCGGCCGAGTTTCTGGGCCGCGACCTGCTGTCGATGCCCATCGAGGACCGGGCGCGGCTGGGGCTGTTCCTGGGCTTCCAGTATCCGGTGGAGATCCCGGGCGTCACGATGGCTAATTTTATGAAGCTGGCCGTCAACGAGCAGCGCAAGTTCCGCGGCGAGGAGCCGCTTTCGGCCGCCGAATTCCTGAAACTCATGCGCGAGAAGAGCGCCGTGGTGGAACTCTCGTCGAAACTCACCTCGCGGGCCGTGAACGAAGGCTTCTCGGGCGGCGAGAAGAAGAAGAACGAGATTTTCCAGATGGCGATGCTCGATCCGAAGCTGGCGATCCTGGACGAGACCGACTCGGGGCTCGACATCGACGCCCTGCGCATCGTCGCCACGGGCGTCACCAAACTCCACCGGGCGGACAACGCCACGGTGGTCATCACCCACTACCAGCGTCTGCTGGATTACATCGTGCCCGATGTGGTGCATGTGCTCTACAAGGGCCGCATCATCCATTCGGGCGACAAGTCGCTGGCCCTCAAGCTCGAAAAAGAGGGGTACGACTGGCTGATCAACGAATACGACAAGTGATGGAGACGATTCCCGACATCATCCGCGGGTTCCGCGCGGCGGACGGCGAGGTGCTCCGCATCGCCGGGGCCGAGGCCGAACCCTTTGCGGCGGTCGATCCCCGGCATCTGCGCGTGGAGGCCGCGGCG
>ERZ779894.897-NODE-897-length-33011-cov-11.432850_pt1 | contig 33011 bp, 30 predicted proteins | sample MGYA00511587_ERZ779894 | MGnify/ENA primary metagenome ERZ779894 (study PRJEB29588, sample SAMEA2160490) | human gut metagenome | biome: human gut; feature: human-associated habitat; material: faeces | place: Denmark | collected 2008/2010 ... | reverse complement strand
TACAAAAATTCAATTAGCCATTTGTTTTTTGTACACCTATAAACTAAAATTTATCCGCGCGGATGCACTAAGACCGCGGCAAGGATACTGTATCTTCGCCGCGGTCTTTATATAGCTTTTTGTGCATTTAATTAAATCTGTCCGCCGGAATAATCCTCGTCAAGGGTGATAACGCAGCAATAGGTTTTGTCAATGTCACGCGCCAGAGCGCCGATCGCCGACCTTATCTGGTCGCCCGACAGTTTGCATCCGGCAGGCACCACAACGTCAAATATCAGATTGCTCTGCTTTTCTCCCTTTATCATTCTGAAATCGTGCATGGTCATGCCCGGTACAAGCTCTGCTATGCGGCTTTTCAGCTCCGCCCGAACGCTGTTTACCGTTTCGTCGTCTGTAACGATCGGGTCCATATGTATAACAGCCGAAACACCGATCTTTTCGGCAATCTCGCGCTCAAGGTGGTCTATATCCTCATGACAGTCAAGGAAATTTTCGTTGGCAGGCACCTCGGCATGAAGCGATACAAAGCTTCTGCCCGGTCCGTAATTGTGCACTATCATGTCGTGCATACCTATGATTCCGTGGTGCTCCAAAACTATTTTTTCTATTTTCTTTATCATTTCCGGGTCGGGCGCCATGCCGATAAGGGGGTCAAGCGTCTCCTTAAGGCTTTTGAGACCCGATATAAGGATGAACACGGACACCAAAATACCGGCTATCGGGTCAAGATACCTTGTGACGCTGCCATCGCTGAAAATAAAGCAGACGACCGACACAAGCAGCACCGCTCCGGTAGTGACACAGTCGCCCAGCGAGTCGGACGACGTGGCGAGCAGCGCCTCGGAATTAAACCTTTTGCCCATTTTTCGCATGACGGCAGCCATTACGAGCTTTACGGCTATAGACACTGCTAAGATTGCAAATATGAGCGCGCCGCCCTCCGGCGTTTCTGGGTTTTTAAACTTCCCGACCGATTCCCCAAACAGTCTGAGTGCAACAACGATTATAAGCGCCGACACAAAGGACGCCGACATGTATTCCATTCTGCCATGACCGAACGGGTGCTCGCTGTCGGCAGGCTTGGAGGCTATTTTCACGCCCAGCATAGTGACCACCGACGAGCCGCTGTCCGACAGGTTGTTGAAGGCGTCCGCCGTTATAGACAAAGAGCCTGACAGCATACCGGCGGCAAGCTTTATTGCAAATAAAACAAGATTGCATACAATGCCGAACACGCCGCCGAGCAGTACGCCCTTCTGCCTTACGGAGGGCAGCGCAGGGTCGCCCTTTGGCAGTATTTTATCAAAGAGGCCCATCATCCGATCTTGCCCTTGGAGCCTTTGGTTCCGAAGCTGCTTTCGTTAAGTATATTGGTATCGAGCGTAAACATTAGATTTTCGCGCTCACGCTGACGCTTGAAGGCAAGCGCTATCATGCGGTCGATAAGCTCGGGATATTTTACGCCGGCGGCCTCCCACAGGTAAAATGCCAGCGAACCGGGGATGGTGTTTATCTCGTTTACATATACCTTGTCGTTATCCGCCGTATCCATGAGGAAATCTATCCTTACAACGCCTGCGGCGCCTATGCAGCGGAAGGTCTCGACCGCTATTTTCTTTATTTCCTCCGCCTTTTCCTCCGGCAGATCGGCAGGCAGCTTGCGGCTGAGCGACGCCATGCCCTTTGAGCCGCTGCTCTTTGCATTGGCGCGGTACTTGTCGTCATACGACAGTATCTTGTCGTGCATGACCGGCTCCTCAAGCGCCGAAGCTTCGCAATCGTTTCGGTCGCCGAGAACCGAGCAGTTTATCTCGCGTAAGGAATCTATCGCGTGCTCGACAAGCACGCGGTCGGAAAACGAAAATGCAAGGTTCAGAGCCGCAATAAGCTCGTTTTCATCGCCGACCTTAGATATGCCGACGCTTGACCCTAAATTTGCCGGCTTTACTATCGCCGGAAAACCGATCTTTTCCTTGATTTTTTCGAGCGCTTTATCGCGTTCAGCCGAAAAATACCTTGCGCCGAACACTACGGCAGGCAGCACCGGCAGACCGCAGTCATGCAGAACGTTCTTGAAAAGGGCCTTGTCCATGCCTATTGCCGACGACATGACGTCGCAGCCGACATACGGCACACCTATCGTCTCGAAAAAGCCCTGCACCGAGCCGTCCTCACAGTTAGTGCCGTGGACAATGGGGAAGCAGACATCTATGCTCACCGCTTTTTTGCGGAAAAGTCCGCCTTTGAGATACTCTATCTTTGCTCTGCCGTCGCCGTCGCCTGCCACAAGCGCCACACGGTCGCAAAGCGCGGTTATTTTTTCGGCGTGACGGAAGGTGTCGATGTCAAAAAGCGCCTCACCGGAGTAAAAAACCCCGTTTTTGTTCATATAAACCGGGTAGATTTCGTACTTTTCGCGGTCCATGCTTGCCATTGCCTGGACTGCCGATATTATGGCGATCTCATGCTCGACCGAGCGTCCGCCGAATACTACTGCAACGTTTGTTTTCATAAAAATTTACTCGCTTTCCGCCGGTGTACGGCTGGTTTTATCAGTAAAGATAGTTGTCGGGAAGGTCGTTTTCAAACATTATGACCGTGTTCTTATCGCAAAGCGGTGAGAACAGCTCCCTTGCCGCCGCAAATGACGGCACCGTGTGCAGTGCGCCCTCGGGAAACCCCGACGACAGCACGCCCTCGGCTATCGGCAGCGACCGCTTTTCGCCTACAAGTATTATTATGTCGGCTGACGCAGCGGCAGCCTCACCGAGCTTTCTGTTACATTCATACTCTTTCTCGCCCAGCTCTACAAGACCCGGGGTGACAAGTATTTTTTTGAAGTCTTCAAATCCGGCAAGCACCTCAAGCGCCGACAGGCACCCTTCCGGGTTCGAATTGTAGGCGTCGTCTATCAGCGTCGATCCGCCGATATACGGCTTCATTTCCAGCCGGTGCTCGACCGGCTTCAATGTCGATACGGCATAAGCTATCTGCTCGGGCGGCACGCCCATTTTAAGAGCCACAGCCACGGCGCCGGTTATGTTCATTGCGTTGTTGTAACCGAGAAGCCTTGAGCGCAGGTCTATTTTTGTGTCGCCGCAGGTCACGGTAAGCGACAGCCCCTCGGGAGAATAGGAAATATTAGTGGCTTTGCAGTCGCAGTCGCCCGCGCCGTAGGTAAAGGAATTGTATTTGTCCTTCCTTTTCGCGATAATATCGTTGTCGCCGTAAAGCACGGTGACGCCGCCGTTTTTCTCAACGCGGTCGGCAAGCTCGAATTTCGTATCGGCGACCGTTTCGATGCTGCCGAAGGTGTCAAGATGCTGGGGACCTACCGAGGTTATAATGCCCATCGACGGCTCGGCGATGTTGCAGTCAGCCGCAATGTCGCCTTTGCGCTTAGCTCCCATTTCGCATACGAACACCTCGGTCTGCGGACGCAGAAATTTCCTGACCGTTATGACAATGCCCATCGGAGTGTTGTAATTTTCGGGCGTTATGAGGGTGTTGTATTTTTCGGACAGTATCCTGCCCAGAATAAATTTTGTACTGGTCTTGCCATAGCTGCCGGTAACGCCTATGATACGCAGTCCCTTTTGCGAGGCGAGTATCCTCTTTGCGTCACGGATGTAGTGGTTCGATATCGCTTTTTCGATCGGTTTCATTATAAACAGCACAAAAAGCGTTGTAAGTCCGGGGCAGAGCGCCAAGAAGACCACTGCCGCCGCAAATATTTTTTTGCAGCTGCCGCCGGTAAGAACCGACACGGCAAAGAGGGCGGCAAACAGCACCCCTGCCGCCGCATACATGCGCTTTACACGGGCGGTGACGACAAGCGGCTTTACCGAGCGGCGGTCGAGCCGCAGGGAATATACCGCGAAAAAACAAAGCAGCAGCATCACCGCCGACAGGGCGGCTGTTGCCGCTTTGCCGGTGCAGAGCAGCACCGCTGCCGACGAGAGCAGGGCTATTATAAGCCTTGCCGCCGTTTTCACGCCGAAGGCACCCTTGTACCACCTTAAATATCTTACTGCAAAATAGGAATTTTGCTGGAGCATCTGAAACTGCCTTGTAATTATCGGCAGTGAGGACAGCGCAGCGACTGCCGCAGCTGCCGTTATCATTACGGTATCCTGCATAAAAGTATCACCTTGTTTTTGGTTACGGGATGAAATTTTTAAGTATCGGCAGCACCTCTCCCGGACGTTCGACAAACGACCAGTGGCCGGCGCCCTTTATAACGCAAAGTCCGCAATCGGGTATCAGCTTTTCAAGTTTTTCAGCCATATAAAGCGGTGTTGCGGTGTCGCCGTCGCCCCAGATAAGCAGCGTCGGCGCCTTTATCCCGTCAACATACGGCGTCATATCGTCGTTGACAAGCCTTACCATGGTCTGCCGCATGACCTCGGGCGCGGCGGTGTAATCGGCGGAGCCGAAATGCGAGCGGGCTTTATTTAGCAGCCCTTCGGTCCTGCCCTTCAGTCCCGGCAGGGTGAGCACCCTTTTCACAGCCTTGAAAAAGCATATTTTCATCTGCTTTTTAAGGCTGAAACGCGGCTTTAGCCCCGCACCGTCTATCATGACTATCTTAGGCGGAGTCATAAGACCGGTGCCGCACAGCTTCATTATTATCCTGCAGCCGTGCGAGTGACCTATAAGTATCGGATTTTCAAGCCCCACCGCGGCGCAGAAATCCATCACAAATGCGAGATAATCATTGATACAGAGCGGTTTTTCCGGCAGATCCGACTGTCCGCAGCCCGGCAGATCGGGCGCTACAAGGCGGCACTTATCCGAAAGCACGGACATAATGCCCCTCCACGACTCCGACGAGGCGCCCCAGCCGTGCAGCAGCAGAACCGGCACACCGCTGCCCTGCTCGGTATAATAGATCTTCATTCCGGAAACGGTAGTGAACATACCGGCGCCCCTTTCTTCAGCCTATCAACAATTACATATAAATACTATGAGCCATTACTGTTTATTTTACGCTTTTATCGCCAAAAAAGCAATAGTCTTTTATTACAAACGGCTACTTGCGACTAAATTTCAGACAAAGTACGGTTTTTGTCTATTGAATAAGAATGGTCATTCGGGTAGTATCATAAAAACGGCGCTGCTTTTTAAGTTTTCGAAGGTCGGGCAAAAACATTAAAAAACATCTTGATAAAACGGCACCGATAGTATAATATTAACAGTAGAAGCAAAAAAGGAGGCTCCCCTCATGGCACTTGAAACGGTCGAACTTATAAGAAAAGCCGAGGCTGAGGCAGCCGATATAATAGCGGCTGCAAAGGCGGACGCAAAGAAAAGAGCCGCAAAGGCGGCGGACGAATGCAACGCGCTCGATAAAGAGGCGGTGGGCAGAGCCGCGGCATATGAGGCTGACGCCTTAAAAAAGGCGGCAAATAAAGCGGCAGAATATATTTTAAAGGCAAAGAACGAGGCGGAAGGCATCTGCTCGAAGCTGAAGAGTGACGCCGAAGGTAAGCGTGAAGCCGTAGTGGCCGCCGTTAAAATATTGATTTCCTGATTTAAAATACCGGTTTTTAAAATTTATAATTACCGCAGAAATGAGGTGATATTTCTTGGCAAAGGTAAAAATGATGAACGTCACCGTGTTTGCGCTGAGGCGTGAACGCAAACCGCTGCTTGAACATCTGCAGCGGCTCGGCGTCGTCGATATTAGCCGTTCTAAGGAGGAGGACCCCGAAAACGGATTTGTAAGACCCGATACCGAATCGGCGGCACGCAGCTTTCTTCGCAGCGCTGAGGCTGCCGATCAGGCTATAAAGGTGCTGGAGCCTTACTGTAAAAAGAAAAAAGGTCTGCTTGAGTCGTTCTCGGGCAGAAGAATAATAACCGATGAGCAGTACCGCGACATCACCGAACGCAGTGCAGACATAATGTCGCTTTGCCACGACGCATTGAATGCATCGCAGGAAATAAACTCAAACGCAGCCGAAAAAGTCCGGCTGAAGGCAAGGGTATCATCCCTGCTGCCGTGGCAGAAGCTCGATGTCTCGGAGCAGTTCCAGGGCACGGCTTCGACCTCTGCATTTATAGGCTCGCTGCCAACGTCTCTCGACGAAAAACAGCTGTATGAGACCGTGGCGGCGGCAGCGCCGGATGTTGACTTTTATGTCGAAACGGTAAGCCGCAGCGAAAATCAGACCTGCATTTTCCTTCTGTGTCCGAAATCGGATAAAAGCGAAATGGAAAGCGCTTTGAGGACGCTTAAATTCCAGCGGCCTCCGCAGGCGACCTCGAAGGTTCCGTCGCAGAAGCTGCGTGAGGTCGAAGAAAGACTGTCGGCACTTGATCAGCGTGACTGTGACCTCAAAGCCGGGCTTGAAAAGCTTGCCGGAAGCATTGAGGACATGCAGTCGGTCGCCGATTATTTCACTGCGAGGGCTGAGAAATACCGCGCCATAGGTTCGTTCGATCACTCAAAGAACACCTTTATAATAAAAGGGTATATACCCGAAGAAAGCGCTGACTGCTTAAAATCCGATATAGAGAACAACTATACCGCAGCGGTGGTAATCGAGGAAGCCGATCCAGACAAGGCGCCGGTGGCACTCAAAAACAATAAATTCACCGCTCCGGCGGCGTCGCTGACCGAGCTTTACTCTATGCCCGGCAAGGACGATATCGACCCGACGCCGATAATGAGCTTTTTCTACTATCTTTTCTTCGGCATGATGCTGTCCGATGCAGGCTACGGTCTGCTGCTTTTCCTCGGCACACTGTTCATAATAAAGAAATGCCATCCGGAAAAGCCGATGGAAATGACCATGCGGCTGTTTATGTACTGCGGTATATCGACCATGCTGTGGGGCGCTTTGTTCGGCAGCTTTTTCGGGGATATCATATGGGTCGTGTCAAGGACCTATTTCGGCAAGGAGCTGCCGAAGTGGCCGTTTGACCCCATGGCAAACGCGACGGCGCTGTTTGTTTTGAGCCTTGCTTTGGGACTTGTGATGATAATGTCGGGTCTTACGGTAAAGCTTATAAACACGATCCGTCACGGCAGGGTAGCCGAGGCTATATTTGAAACGGGCAGCTGGCTCGTGATACTTTCGGGACTTGCCGTTTTGGCTGTGGGCTTCGGTCTTTCGGTGCCGGTGCTCAAAACGATCGGCGGTGTGACGGCGATATTCGGTGCCCTTATGGTGGTCGGAAACGGCGTAAGGCTTAAAGGTCCGATAGGACTTATAACGGGGCTCGGCGGTCTTTACGACGTGACCGGATACATGGGCGACCTGATGTCCTTCTCGCGCCTTATGGCACTGGGACTTACCACTGCCGCCATGGGTCAGGTGTTCAACCTTTTGGGCTCCATGTTCGGCAAGGGCGTTTTCGGCGTGATAACGCTAATCATCATATTCACGGCAGGACATCTGCTCAGCTTCGCGCTCAATGCGCTCGGCTCCTATGTCCACACATTAAGGCTCCAGTATGTTGAGCTGTTTTCAAAGTTTTACGAGGGCGGCGGACACAAATTCATGCCCTTCGCCCACAACGGTAAATATACAAGATTCAAGGAGGATAACAAACAATGACACAGGGTGTAGTTTTGGCGCTTATCGGCGCAGCGATCGCAGTTACTTTAGCAGGTATAGGTTCAATCAAGGGCGTCGGCGGTGCGACCGAGGTCGGCATGGGTGCCTTGGCTGAGGACAGCTCGATGTTCGGTAAAATGCTCGTTCTGGAGCTTCTCCCCGGTACGCAGGGTCTTTACGGCTTTATAGTCGCCTTCATGATACTTCTGAATGTCGGCGTTCTGGGCGGAGATGCCGCATCGGTCTCGACCGTGCAGGGACTGCTCTACCTCGTAGCCGCGCTTCCTATAGGTGTGGGCGGACTTATCTCGGCAATAGCTCAGGGCAGAGCCGCAATAGCCGGTATCACCCTTTCGGCAAAGAAGGCTTCGGAGTTTTCAAAGGCTATGGTCTCGACCACGCTGGTTGAGATATACGCACTTCTTGCCTTCTTAGTATCGCTGCTTTCGGTGCTTGCTATAGGCAACATCAACCTTTAAAGTTAAGGAATGAATCAAAATGACTGCAAGTGAAAAGCTTACCGGTCAGATACTCGATAACGCAAAGGCAGAGGCGAAAAGCATTGCCGACGAGGCAAATGCGAAGGCGTCGGCTATGACCGATGCCGCAAAAAAAACTGCCGGTGAAAAGGAAGCGAAGCTTTGTGCCGACGTCGATAAAAAGGCGGAGAGGGTGCTCGAAAACGCCCGATCGGCTGCGGCGCTTTCCGTCCGCAGCGCCGTTTTAAGCTGCCGGCGCGACGAGATCGAAAAGACCGTGAACGCACTGAAAAAGCATCTGACCGAGCTGCCGTGTGACCGGTATTTTGGCGTATTAGAGCGTCTTCTGACCGCTGCGGCAACGGGCGGTGAAGGTACCGTTTTGCTTAACAGCCGCGATAAAGCGCGGCTGCCGCAGAGCTTTTGTGAGCTGCTTTCGAACAAAAATATAACCTTAAGCGAAAAATGTGATGATACCATAAGCGGAGGTTTTATCCTCAAATACGGTGACATCGAATACAACTGCGGTTTTGACGCGCTGATAGCCGACCGCCGTGAGCAGCTTGAGGATTTCATAAGCCGTGAGCTTTTAGGATAGCTTCGGCAAGTATATTCAGGTGAGGTGACAAAGGACATGTCCCGATCATGGGGATTTTCGGTCGGTAACGTAAGGGCGAAGGAAGCGTCGATGCTAAGACGCGAGGATATCGACCAGTTGGCGGCGCTAAGGTCGCAAGGTGAGCTTGCCGCGGCACTGCGTGAAAAGGGCTTCGGCTCGGGCGATAAGGGCGACGGTGCCGATGTTGACCGCCTTATAAAGGATGAGACCGCCGCAGTCTGGGAATATGCCAAGACAACGGCTGCCGATATCACGGTCTTTTATCCGCTCATGCTCGATAACGATTATCACAATCTGAAAACGGCTGTGAAGGGCATATTGTCGGGAAGAGAGTACCGGCATCTTATGCTCGATCCCACAGTCACCGATACCGATACCATAATAAAGGCGGTCGAGCAGAAAAGGTTTTCCGATCTTCCGGAATACATGGCTGACGACGCAAAAGCGGCGTATCTGACCCTTGCCGAAACGGCTGACGCGCAGCTTTTTGACGGAATACTTGATAAAAGCCGCATGAAGGCGTCTATGGAAATGTCGCGGTCGGTCGACCTGGTACACCGTTACATCGCCTGCAAGGTGTTTTTCGAAAATGTGAAAACGGCGCTGCGTGCCGCGAAAATGGGCAAGAACAGGTCGTTCTTGGAAAAAACCATATATGAGGACGACGGCACAAAGGGTCTTATCGATGCCGCAGAGTCGGGCGAGGCGGCTGTGCTTTCGTGGCTTGGCAGGTCGGAGCTTGGCGGTGAGGCGGCGGTAAAATGCTATAAGGAGTCGCCCTCGCGCTTTGAAAAATATGCCGACGACCGGCTCATGGAGGCGGCAAAGGCAGCCAAGACCGTGACCATAGGTCCGGAGGTCATAATAGGCTATATAATAGCGCGTCTTGCCGTCATAAGGGCGGTATCAATGGTCGCGACCGGCATCAGGACCGGCACCGATCCTGACGTGATAAGAGAAAGGCTGAGAGAGCTTTATGATTAGAATAGCAGTGCTCGGCGATATTGACAGTATTAAGGGCTTCGGCGCGGTGGGACTTGATGTTTTTCCCTGCACCGACCAGCAGTCGGCGCACGATAGCTTTAAAAAAATAACCGGCAGCGGAAATTACGGGGTGCTGTTCATTACCGAGGAATTTGCCGCGCTGCTGAGAAAAGAGATATCCGCCTTTGACGGCGAATTTTCACCGGCGATAATACCCATACCCGGCATCAGGGCAAACAACGGTATAGGTGTCGAACGCCTTAAGGAATCGGTCGAAAAAGCGGTCGGTTCGGACATTATTTTCGGATAATAAGGGGTTGATCATAAAAATGGCAAGCGGAACGATCGTCAAGGTCGCAGGACCTCTGGTAATAGCCGAGGGCATGCGCGACGCCAACATGTTCGACGTGGTGCGCGTCAGCGAACAGAAGCTAATAGGCGAAATAATCGAAATGCACGGAGACAGAGCCTCCATACAGGTATACGAGGAGACCTCGGGTCTCGGCCCCGGCGAAAAGGTCGAAAGCACCGGCATGCCGCTGTCGGTCGAGTTGGGACCGGGACTTATAGGATCGATATTCGACGGTATACAAAGACCGCTCGAAAGGATCATGGAGGTATCGGGCACCAACCTTGAGCGCGGAGTCGACGTACCAAAGCTCGACCGCGAGAAAAAATGGCACTTCACACCGGCTGTGGCGGTGGGTGATACCGTAAAATTCGGTGACACCCTCGGTACGGTCGATGAAACACATATAGTAAAGCATAAAATAATGGCGCCAAAAGGTGCCGACGGCGTAGTTACCGACATAAAGGAAGGCGACTTCTCTTTGGAGGACACCGTCTGCACCGTAAGGACCGAAAAGGGCGATATGCCGGTATCCCTCATGCAGAGGTGGCCGGTGCGTGTCGGCAGACCGTATAAGAAAAAGCTGTCGCCCGACATTCCGCTTGTTACCGGTCAGCGCGTTATAGACACCTTCTTCCCGATAGCAAAGGGCGGTGTCGCCGCCGTTCCCGGACCGTTCGGATCAGGCAAAACGGTCGTGCAGCATCAGCTCGCAAAATGGGCTGCCGCCGACATCATAGTGTATATAGGCTGCGGCGAACGCGGAAACGAAATGACCGACGTTTTGAACGAATTCCCCGAGCTTCGGGATCCGAGGACAGGCAGCTCGCTCATGGAGCGCACCGTCCTTATAGCCAACACCTCCGATATGCCGGTCGCTGCCCGTGAGGCTTCTATCTACACCGGCATCACCATTGCGGAATATTTCCGCGACATGGGATATACCGTGGCTTTGATGGCTGATTCAACCTCACGCTGGGCTGAGGCGCTCCGCGAAATGTCGGGACGTCTTGAGGAAATGCCCGGCGAGGAAGGATATCCTGCGTACCTCGGCAGCCGTCTTGCCCAGTTCTACGAAAGAGCCGGTCGTGTTATAGTAAACGGCGGCGATGAGACCGAGGGCGCCTTGTCGGTCATTGGCGCCGTGTCGCCTCCCGGCGGTGATATTTCCGAGCCGGTATCGCAGGCAACGCTGCGTATAGTTAAGGTGTTCTGGGGACTGGATTCGTCGCTTGCCTACAAGCGCCACTTCCCGGCGATAAACTGGCTAACCAGCTATTCGCTTTATACCGATATGCTGTCGGACTGGTTCCGTGAAAACGTAAAGGACGACTGGATGGAGCTGCGCGGCAGACTAATGTCGCTGCTTCAGGACGAAGCCGAGCTTGAGGAGATAGTTAAGCTGGTCGGTATGGACGCTCTGTCCGCACCCGACCGTCTGAAGCTGGAGGCAGCCCGTTCGATAAGAGAGGACTACCTTCATCAGAACGCCTTCCACGAGACCGACACATATTCGTCGCTTGACAAGCAGTACTATATGATGACGGTCATTCTGGAGTTTTACGACAAGGCACTTGTCGCTTTGAAGGACGGCGCCGACATAAACAAGATAGTCGCAATGCCGGTAAGAGAAAAAATAGGCAGACTGAAATATGCTGCCGAGGACAAGGTCGCCGAAGAAGCAGCCGATATAGTAGGACGCCTTGAGACCGAGCTTGCAAACGCAAGACCGGACGAGGATTAAGGGGGAAAACGAAATGCCAAAGGAATACAGAACGATCCGCGAGGTCGCAGGTCCCCTTATGCTGGTCAGCGATGTTGAAAACGTAAAGTATGACGAGCTGGGCGAGATAGAGCTGCCCGACGGCGAAAAGCGCCGCTGCAAGGTTCTTGAAATAAACGGCGGCAACGCGCTGGTTCAGCTTTTTGAATCGGCGGCAGGCATCAACCTTGCCGGAAGCAAGGTGCGCTTTTTAGGCAGGTCGATGGAGCTGTCGGTCTCGCCCGACATGCTGTCGCGAGTGTTTGATGGCTTGGGACGCCCGATAGACGGCGGTCCGGAGCTTATACCCGAAAAAAGACTCAATATAAACGGTACGCCTATGAATCCTGCCGCGAGAAATTATCCGCAGGAATTTATACAGACCGGTGTGTCCGCGATAGACGGACTGAACACCCTCGTCAGAGGACAAAAGCTGCCGATATTCTCGGCTTCGGGACTGCCGCATGCACAGCTTGCCGCACAGATCGCGCGTCAGGCGACCGTGCGCGGTGACAATGAGCAGTTTGCCGTTGTTTTTGCCGCAATGGGCATCACATTTGAGGAGTCGAACTACTTTATCGAGTCGTTCCGCCAGACCGGTGCCATCGACCGTACCGTAATGTTTGTAAACCTTGCAAACGACCCGGCTATCGAGCGTATAGCAACGCCCCGTATGGCGCTGACCGCAGCCGAGTATCTGGCGTTTGACCTCGGCATGCAGGTGCTGGTCATAATGACCGACATAACCAACTATGCAGACGCGCTGCGTGAGGTCTCAGCCGCAAGAAAGGAAGTCCCCGGACGCCGCGGATATCCCGGTTACATGTACACCGACCTTGCGACCATGTACGAAAGAGCCGGAAGGCAGAAGGGCAAGGACGGCTCCATAACGCTGATACCCATACTGACCATGCCTGAGGACGACAAGACCCACCCGATACCCGACCTTACCGGATATATAACCGAGGGTCAGATAATACTCAGCCGTGACCTTTACCGCCGCGGTATCATGCCGCCTATCGACGTTCTGCCGTCGCTGTCGCGACTTAAAGACAAGGGCATCGGCAAGGGCAGGACCCGTGAGGATCATGCCAGCACCATGAACCAGCTTTTTGCCGCATATGCGCGCGGCAAGGATGCAAAGGAGCTTATGGTGATACTGGGCGAGGCGGCGCTCACCGATATCGATAAGCTGTACGCCGAGTTTGCCGACCGCTTTGAAAAGGAGTATGTATCGCAAGGGTACAACACCGACCGCACTATCGAGGAGACCCTCGATATCGGCTGGAGGCTGCTGTCGATACTGCCGAGAAGCGAACTCAAGCGTATAGACGACGATATGCTTGACAAATACTACAAGGGCTGACCAAAAAAGGAGGTGCCGGCATGGCGGTACTGAATGTAAATCCCACAAGAATGGAGCTTACAAGGCTCAAAAAGCAGTTAAATACCGCCGTCCGCGGCCACAAGCTGCTTAAGGACAAGCGCGACGAACTGATGCGCCAGTTCCTTGACCTTATAAAGGAAAACAAGGAGCTGCGCGAGGAGGTCGAAAAGGAGCTTCACGACGCAAACAGCCATTTTGCGCTCGCAGGCTCGGTCATGAGCGGAGAAGCGCTTGACGCCGCGCTTTTATATCCAAAGCAGGAGGCATACCTTGAGGTGGCCTCGAAAAACGTCATGAGCGTTGACATTCCGGTCTATGATATAAAGACCAGAACGAGCGATCCTTCCGATATTTATGCCTACGGCTTTGCCGCGACCTCATTCGAGCTTGACGAGGCTGTGGCAAAAATGAGTGATCTGCTGCCGAAGCTGCTGCGCCTTGCCGAGATAGAAAAATCGACCCAGCGCATGTCGGTCGAGATCGAAAAGACGCGCCGCCGCGTCAACGCACTTGAGCATGTTCTGATCCCGAGATATACCGAAACGATACGTTTCATATCGATGAAGCTGGAGGAAAGTGACCGTTCGAGCCGCACAAGGCTCATGAAGGTCAAGGACATGATGCTTGCCGAGGCGCACGATTTCCATTACTGATCCCAAAGCGCACCGGCAGATCACAAAAAGCAACAGATGTTAAAACGCAGCGCGCGGAGAAAGCACATGTCTTTCCTCCGCGCATTGTTTTTGTATAACTTAAGTATTATAGGAGAATTATAGGCTTCGCCCACTGTGTTGAAAGGTAAAGATAAATTTTAGTTTATAGGTGTACAAAAAAACAAATGGCTGATTGAATTTTTGTAGGGAACGACCTATGTCTGTCAATATTTCATTACGCAGATAAACTAAAATTTATCTTTTAAAGCCCAAAAACTGCGGTTGGCAAAAACTCACCCGGCAAAACCGAAAGGCTTTGCCGGGTGAGTTTTATTTTCTGATATTACCGATCCTCAGAGGCGAAAATTTCAGCCTTCGCAGCCGACATCGCCTTGATGTTTTCCTTCTTATAGGGCGACTCCTCGCCACCGTTCTGATAAAGGAAATATTTCCCGTCCGGCGTTTTGTAAAGCGACTCCTCGTAGCCTGCCGGATCTCCGAACTCACCGACCGTGCGTTTCTTTATAAGCACCGCAGTGTCGGTGTCGTATTCGCGTTTGCAGATGATCTTTTTCATAAAAATTCACACTCCGATTTAAATTTTCGGCGCAAAAAGCGCCGTTTTTGGCTTTATAAAATGATTATACGCAAAAATCACCGATTTTATAATATGTTATTCTTCAGCTACGATCTTATTGCCGTAATTGTCTATAAAAATGTGATCGTCAAAATCGCGGCAGTCGTAGGAATCGGTCTCATAATTCAGATAAACTCCGTTTATTGTTACAGCCGGCTCGGTCTCGAGCCAGTTTACTATCGAGCCTTTAGTGCCGGTCTGCCAATATATCGTTCTTTTTTTCCCGGTGTGGTCGTTGCAAAGCTCAACCCTTATTCCGGCAGGGAAATGCGCCGACTCGTCGATCTGGTACACCTTGAGCTTGTAGCCCTCGCTGAACAGGATGTTCTGGTCAAAATCTTCCCGTATAAACGTGCCGGTCGGCAGATTTTCAAGGCTGTAAAAAAAAGAATCTTTAATCAGATAAGCCATGTTTATCACAGTGACCGCTATCATGAGCAGACACGCGATAACCGAAGCTCTGCGCTTCATTTGTTTTCATTCCTTTCGCACCGGCGTATTCTTTGCGGCACGGTGATAATACTAAAGGTAAAAGGGGTGGTGCTATGAATTTGCCTGTCGAATTTGCAAAAATGCTGGGCGGCGACCCGGAAATGATGGCGCGCTTCGAAGGTATTCCGCGTGACGGACAGCAGAAAATAATAGAAAAAGCTGCCGCTGCCGGGACAGACGCCGAAATACGCCGGATAGGCCGTGAGATAATGTGGTACTGACCACACCTATTTTGCAATCTTCAGAGAAATATCAAACGCTTTGACCGAATGTGTGAGCGCACCTATAGATATTATGTCCACGCCGGTTTCGGCGACCTTACGGATGGTCTCGGCGGTTATGTTGCCCGACGCCTCAAGCAGCGCTTTGCCGCTTGTCATTTCGACCGCCTTTTTCATGGTTTCGCAGTCCATATTGTCGAGCATTATTATTTCACAGCCGGTTGCAAGCGCTTCGGCAACCTCGTCAAGGTTCCTGGTTTCAACCTCGATCTTGACCGTGTGACCTATTTTGCTGCGAAGTGTGCTGACAGCCTTTGTTATGCTGCCGCAGGCGTCGATGTGATTGTCCTTGAGCATAGCCGCGTCGGAAAGGTTGAAGCGGTGATTTTTGCCGCCGCCGCAGGTGACGGCGTACTTCTGGAGCGCCCTAAGCCCCGGCAGTGTTTTTCTCGTGTCGGTCACGGTGGCAGCGGTGCCCTTCACCTGCTCCACCGCCTCGGCGGTCATGGTAGCAATGCCTGACATGTGCTGCAAAAGGTTGAGCGAGGTGCGCTCGCCCTTCAGCAGGTTTTTGGTTGGACCGGTAAGCTCGGCTATTATATCGCCCTTTTCGAGCCTGTCGCCGTCGTTTTTGTACTTTTTAAAAGTAAATCCTCCGAGCAGCTCGAAAACGCGCAGCGCAACATCTATGCCGCATAAGGTTCCCGAAGCCTTGGCGATGTATCTTGCGGTGGAGATCATGCTGTCGTCAAGCAGATTGTCAGCCGCCATGTCGATATAATTGATATCCTCAAGCAGAGCGGTCTTTATAATATCGTCTATATAAAACTGGATCATTGTTCCGACACCTCTTTCAGCACTATAGAGGCGATGGTCGCAAGACTGCGTGCCTCAAGATAATCGTTTGTCACCATAAATTTGCGGTTTGTGAGCCTTGCGGCAATGTCCTCGACCTCGGGACGGTATTTGCGTGCCGCCTCCGGATTGGGCAGGACAAAGTGACACTTCTGCATTATGCTTCTGATTGCCGTTCTGGTGCCGGTCGGCATCGGGGCGCCGTCTATATCGTGCACGGGCGGCTTTCCGCAAACGCTCGAATCGGTAAAACTGCGGTTTATATCCTCCGCGGCACGACGCCCGAAAACAAGCGCCTCAAGCAGCGAGTTTGAAGCAAGTCTGTTCCTGCCGTGCACGCCGGTATGGGCACATTCGCCTACCGCATACAGCCTGTTTATTCTTGTACGGCTCGAAAGATCGACGTTTATACCGCCCATAAGGTAATGATGTGTCGGAAATACCGGGATGGGGTCGCGTGTCATATCCACACCCTCGCTTAGGCAGCGCTCATATATCATCGGGAACCTGTCCTTTATAAAGGCAGGATCGCGGTGCGTGATGTCAAGATAAAATTTATCGCTTCCGGTGCGGCGCGATTCGAGAATTATGCCCCTTGAGACAACATCTCTCGGCGCCAGCTCAAGACGCTCGTCATACCTGTGCATAAAGCGCTGCTTTTCGCAGTTTATTAAGTATGCGCCCTCGCCGCGCACAGCCTCGCTTATGAGGAAGCGCTCGCGGCAGTTGTCGCCTGCAAAGCCGGTCGGGTGGAACTGTATATATCTCAGGTTTTCGATTTTCGCACCGAGCGAATAGGCAATCGATATTCCGTCGCCCGTGGCGATGGACGAATTGGTGGTATATTTATATACCCTGCCTATACCTCCGGTAGCCATTATAACGTACGATGCAGCCACCGTATGCAGACCGTCGCCGTCAAGCAGTGTGGCGTAATATCCGTTGTTTGCCTCGTCAAGATAGGCAAGCGAGGTGTTCTCGACTATATCCACATTGGGAAGATCCTTTGTTGCGGCTATTATCGTCCGCATAAGCTCCTCGCCGGTGGTATCGCGGTGATGGACTATCCTGCGGCGGCAGTGACCGCCCTCAAGGGTCTTGTGCAGCTCACCGTCGTGCATGTCAAACTCGGCTCCGAGGTCTATCATGCGTCTCACATCGTCCGGACCCTCTTTGACCAGCACCTCGACCGCTTCTGGGCGGTTTTCGTATCCGCCTGCTATCATGGTATCCTTGATATGCAGCTCGTAGCTGTCGTTTACCGTGTCGAGCACGGCAGCCACGCCGCCCTGTGCAAGGTTGCTGTTGCAAAGCCTAAGATCCCTTTTGCAGACCACGAGGGCAGAAAGCCGACTGTCAAGATTATAGGCGGCATAAAGCCCGGAAAGTCCGGCACCGACTATAAGTACATCATATTTATCGCGCATAGAAAATGACCTCTTTTTAAGGTTTGGGAATAAACCGGAAACCCGTTTCTGATTTTAGTAATTGCGTTCAGTTATCGAACATAGTGCGGCTCTGTGCCGCTGGCGAAATATTATTTTCAGTAATTATAACACATATCATAAAAAAAGAAAAGAGGCATTTTAAGCAGAGTGCAGCCGTGCCGCACCGTAAACATCAAAAAATGCCGGATTGCAGGGGCTTTAAGCAGTGCCGCGTTTTGTCAATAGAAATTTGCAATATTTTGCTTATAATTCATATCGTCATAACCCGTCCGCCGGACATACCGTTAAATTTTAGTTTATTAATACCTTGACGGGGTGAAAAATTTTTTAAAATTTACTATTGACTTTGGCGGTTTAAAGCGCTATAATCTCATCATAAAAGGATATACTATTAAAAAAGTCCTTTACGGAGGTAGATTTATGAAAAAAACGATGACAAGAATTTTGGCAGCCGTTATGTGTATTGCGATGGCTGCTGCATTTTCAGCCTGCGGCAGCTCCAAATCCAAGGACACCTATACCGTGGGTATATGCGAATTTATGAGACACGATGCACTTGATGCCGCGACCAAAGGCTTCAAGGATGCACTTACCGAAAGGCTTGGCGACAAGGTCAAATTTGACGTTGCAAACGCATCGGGTGATGCTACCGCCTGTTCTACGATAGTCAACAGCTTTGTTTCAAAGAAGGTTGATCTTATAATGGCAAACGCTACGCCGTCCCTTGCGGCTGCAGCGTCTGCGACTACAACCATTCCGATACTCGGAACATCGGTCACCGAATACGGTGTTGCACTGAATATTAAAAACTTCAGCGGTACGGTCGGCGGCAACATCTCCGGCACATCTGACCTTGCTCCGCTTGAGAAGCAGGCTGACATGCTGCTTGAACTGGTGCCCAACGCTAAAAATGTAGGACTGCTTTATTGCTCGGGTGAGCCCAATTCTCTCTATCAGGTTAAGGTCGTAAAGGCATATCTTGAAGGCAAGGGAATTACCTGCAAGGAATTCCCGTTTGCCGATTCAAACGACCTCGCTTCGGTCACTGCTGCCGCCAAGGATTTCAGCGATGCAATCTATGTTCCGACCGATAATACCGCCGCCGCGTCGACCGGTATTATAGACGGAATATGCCGTCCTGCCAAGATTCCGGTCATCGCCGGTGAGTCGGGCATATGTGCAGGCTGCGGTATTGCCACGCTTTCTATAAGCTACTATGAGATAGGCCGCAAGACCGGCGAAATGGCTGCCGAAATACTAGCAAACGGCGCTGATATTTCAAAGATGCCCATTCAGTATGACGAAAACTACAAGAAGATGTACAACAAAGAGATCTGTGACGAATTAGGCATCACAATACCGGAGGGCTATTCTCTGCTCGAAAAATAATATAAATTAAATAGAGTCACACCCGGCGCCTTTGGACGTCGGGTGCGATTTATTTAAAAAATACTTGATTTTAGTGTGATAATAGGGTAAAATAATTACTAACTTGTCTGACACCTGCGGTTTGCTTGTGCGGGCTAAAAATTATTCAGAGGTAACACATGGATATTTTGATCAATACTATAAATAGTTTGCCCGGTGCCGTTGCACAGGGACTTATATGGGGAATAATGGCTATAGGCCTGTATATAACCTACCGTATACTCGACATTGCAGATCTTACGGTCGACGGATCGATATGTACAGGCGGCGCCGTTTGCGTAATGCTCATCATGAACGGCTGCAGCATTCCGCTTGCCATGCTTGCTGCTTTGGGTGTCGGGATGCTTACGGGGCTTGCAACAGGCATATTTCATACTGTTATGGGAATACCGGCTATACTGGCAGGAATACTGACCCAGCTTTCATTATATTCAATAAACCTTAAAATACTCGGAAAGGCCAACCAGGCTATAAGTACGAGAAATTACGATCTGCTCGTTTCACTTAATTACATAAAAGGAGTGCCCTTTTATAAGAATACAATATTTGTTATTATAATAGCCGTCGCCGCTATAATAGCCGTGCTGTACTGGTTCTTCGGCACCGAGCTTGGCTGTTCAATAAGGGCTACCGGTTCAAACCTCAATATGAGCCGCGCACAGGGAATAAACACAAAGTTCACCACCGTGCTGGGACTTATGATATCCAACGGGATAGTTGCCTTGTCGGGCGCTTTTCTGGCTCAGTATCAGGGCTTTGCGGATGTAAATATGGGCAGAGGCGCTATAGTTATAGGACTTGCCGCCGTTATAATAGGACAGGCGCTGTTAGGCAGAATATTCCGCAACTTTGCGCTGACGCTGCTCAGCGTGGCAATAGGCGGCGTTATATATTATATTGTTTATCAGGCTGTGATATGTGCCGGACTTGATCCTGATCTTCTGAAGCTGCTGTCGGCACTGGTCGTTGCGGTGTTCCTCGGCTTGCCATACTTAAAAAAGACCTATTTCAGCAGAGCCAAAAAGGCAGGACCTGTAAAGGAGGGCGCGGAGCATGCTTGATATAATCGATGTTTATAAGGCATTCAATCCCGGTACGATAAACGAAAAGGTCGCGCTGAACGGGCTTAATCTCACGCTTAACGAGGGCGATTTTGTGACCGTCATAGGCGGCAACGGTGCCGGAAAGAGCACCATGCTCAACGCGGTTGCCGGCGTTTTCAAGCCGGATTTCGGAAAAATAATAATCGACTCTGTAGACGTAACAAATATACCGGAGCACAAAAGGGCGAAGTTTTTGGGCCGTGTGTTTCAGGACCCTATGATGGGTACCGCCGCCGACATGAGCATTGAGGACAACATGGCGCTTGCCCTTCGACGCGGCAAGCTGCGCGGATTGTCGTGGGGCATCACGAGTAAGGAACGCAAAATGTTCCGAGAGGAGCTTGCAACTCTCGAGCTTGGACTTGAGGACAGACTGACAGCCAAGGTCGGACTGCTTTCCGGCGGTCAGAGGCAGGCACTGACCCTGCTTATGGCGACTATGAAGCGTCCGAAGCTGCTGCTGCTTGACGAGCACACCGCCGCGCTCGACCCCAAGACTGCCGCAAAGGTGCTTGAGCTTTCGGACAAAATAATTGAAGAAAACAATCTGACCGCCATGATGGTCACCCACAATATGAAGGATGCGATAGCTCACGGAAACAGGCTTATCATGATGAACAACGGTCATGTTATTTTCGATGTTTCGGGTGAGGAAAAGAAAAATCTCACCATTGAGGAGCTTGTCGAGAAGTTCTCGGAGTCGGCAGGAACCGAGTTTGCAAACGACCGCACCCTGCTTTCGGAATAGAAATTCTAAAATGAAAAACCGCCGCAGGCAAATGCCTGCGGCGGTTTTGAATACATTACGGATTATTCCTCATCAGGTGCTACTTCGCACTCCAGGTAGTTATCCTCATCTTCTTCGGTGAGAAAACGGGAAACGAACACAGCCACGCCTGCTGCCATAGCGGCGACGGCGACAATACCGGAAATGATCCACATAACATGCTTTAATTTCATGATATTCACCTCTAAAGTTATTTTTCCTTATTATAACTTAAAATTTTCCGGATGTCAACCGCTATATTGACGGCGAACCGGGGTTTAGGGAAATATCACTTGACATAAAGGGGATATTATTTTATAATTAATTATCTACGAATGTTTCCGGCATGATGCCGGAAAGGAAAGGTTGATATTAAATGTCAAAAGCTGTTCTTTTAACATCTGAAGGTCTGAAAACGCTCCAGGATGAGCTTGAAACTTTAAAAACGGTTACCCGTAATGAGATTGCGGAGAAGATCAAGATAGCACGCGGCTTCGGCGATTTGTCCGAAAACAGCGAGTACGACGAGGCAAAAAACGAGCAGGCTAAGATCGAGGCAAGAATAGTTGAGCTTGAGGCAATGCTCAAAAACGCGCAGGTTATTGACGACATTGATGTTGCCGACGGTAAGATAGCGATAGGCTGCACGGTAAAGCTGCTTGATATTGAATATAATGAGGAAGCGACCTATACAATAGTCGGCTCCGCCGAGTCCAACCCCAAGGAGTTTAAAATCTCCGACGAATCACCGGTCGGTGAAGCGCTCATAGGTCATGTTGCCGGCGATACCGTAACGGTTGTCGCAGAGGCAGGACATCTCCAGTTCAAGGTTCTGGAAGTGTCGAGATAAAGATTTATTTAAGGATGTGCAACAATGGATAACAGAACCGCTCCGGCACCGGAGCAGGAGCTTGATCTCAACGAAATACTGAGGGTGCGCCGCGACAAGCTGGCGGCTCTTAAGGAAGCAGGCGAGGATCCCTTTAAGATCACGACCTGTGAGGTTACAGCTGCCGCTGCGAATATCAAAGAAAATTTCGAGTCGTTTGAGGGACAGACCGTCTCTCTTGCAGGACGTCTTATGAGCTGGCGCAAAATGGGAAAAGCCGGCTTTATGGATCTTGCCGATGACAGCGGCAGGATACAGCTTTATGTCCGCAAGGATGATGTCGGCGAGGAAGTATATGAAGGAATAAAGAAGTACTGGGACATTGGCGATATGATCGCCGTTACCGGTTTTGTTTTCCGCACCAAAATGGGCGAGATATCGGTTCATTGCACAAAGGCAACTCTGCTTGCAAAGTCGCTGCTGCCGCTGCCCGAAAAGTTCCACGGACTGAAGGACACCGATACAAGATACCGCCAGAGATATGTTGATCTGATAGTCAATCCGGAGGTCAAGGACACCTTCAGAAAGCGCAGCAAAATACTGAGCCTTATCAGGGAATACCTTGACGGCAAGGGCTTTACCGAGGTCGACACACCGATACTTGTGCCGCTTGAGATTGGCGCGTCGGCGCGTCCGTTTGTGACACATCACAATACCCTTGATATGGACATGTACCTGAGAATTGAGACCGAGCTTTATTTGAAGCGTCTCATTGTCGGCGGTATGCACCGCGTGTACGAGGTGGGAAGAATATTCCGTAACGAGGGAATGGATACAAAGCACAATCCCGAGTTTACAACGGTCGAGCTTTATCAGGCCTTTACCGATTACAAGGGCATGATGGATCTTGTCGAGGAGATGAACACCATGCTTGCAGAGAAGGTCTGCGGCAGTAAGGTGATAAGCTATCAGGGCAACGAGATCGACATGGGTCACTGGGAGCGCCTTACGATGATAGACGCCGTGAAGAAGTATTCCGGCTGCGACTATCACGACTGGAAGTCGGACGAGGACGCAAGGGAATGTGCAAAGAAGATGCATGTCGAGGTCCCGGCAGACGCCACAAAGGGCATCGTGCTTGCCGAACTCTTTGACGCGTTCGTCGAAGAAAAGCTTATTCAGCCCACCTTTATTTATGATTATCCGGTTGAAAACAGCCCTCTTGCAAAGAGAAAACCGGACGATCCGATGTTTACAGAACGGTTTGAGTATTTCATAAACGCGACCGAATTCGGCAATGCGTTCAGTGAGCTTAACGATCCCATCGACCAGAAGGAGCGTTTTGAGCGTCAGGTCGCAGCCAAAAAGGCAGCCGAGCCGGACAGCAAGGCGGAGGTAGACTATGACTATGTAACCGCTCTTGAATACGGCATGCCGCCGACAGGAGGACTCGGCTTCGGTATAGACCGTCTCGTGATGTTGCTGACCGATTCGGCTTCCATCCGCGACGTGCTTCTGTTCCCCACAATGAAACCCTTGAATGGTGTAAAGGACGAAAATGGTGTAAACAAAACCGAGTCCGAAGCGCCAAAAACCGAGCCGGAAAAGATAGATTTCTCCAAAGTAGAGATCGAGCCTTTGTTCAAGGATTTCGTAGATTTTGAGACTTTCTCTAAGTCCGATTTCCGGGCGGTCAAGGTGCTTGCCTGCGAAGCCGTACCGAAGTCCAAGAAGCTTTTGAAGTTCACCTTAGACGATGGTACAGGCGAAAACAGGACGATTTTAAGCGGTATTCACGCCTATTACGAGCCGGAGGAGCTTGTCGGCAAGACCTGTATCGCTATTACCAATCTTCCGCCAAGACCGATGATGGGCATTGATTCCTGCGGTATGCTGATCAGTGCGGTACACCACGAAGAAGGCGAAGAAAAGCTCCATCTTCTGATGGTAGATGACCATATTCCGGCGGGCGCAAAGCTCTACTAAAACGAGATGTACTTCATTTTCCGAAAACCTCGGATTTTACACAAATACACCAATTTTACACCAATCGGTGCTAAAATCGGTGCAGCAACAAAAAAATCGCATAATTTTTAGTTTCACACCGCCCCTGAGAAGGTATAGCTTCTCAGGGGCTTCTGTATTTTCTCATAGTTTTTACTCGCCTCGTCGCAAACTATACCAATCTACGCTTTTCCAATATAATGAAGCTAATTGCAGAGGAAGGAGAGGATTGAGTATGAGCAATATTTTATCAGAGGTACACCCTGAGCTTGTTGCAGAATGGTCGGATAAAAACCTGCCGCTTACACCGGATAGAATTACATACGGCTCAAACAAAGTCGTTTGGTGGAAAGGCGCTTGCGGTCACGAATGGCAGACAAGTGTTAAAGCTCGTTCAAACGGCGAAAACTGCCCAATCTGCTCAGGCGCAAGAGTGATAGAGGGCGTCAATGATTTGGCAACGCTGAAGCCGGAACTGGCTGATGAATGGTCGAGTAAGAATGATCCGCTGAACCCGACAATGGTAACGACAGGCTCTCATAAGAAAGTGATTTGGCAGGATAAATATGGTCACGAATGGACAGCAACGGTTAAGAGCAGGGCGTTAAACGGTACAGGATGTCCGTATTGCTCCCATAATAAAATCTTAGTAGGATTCAATGACCTTGCCTCACAGCGCCCCCAAATCGCTTCTGAGTGGTCTGAGAGAAATTACCCACTAAAGCCTGATATGGTTACGGTCTTTGCAAATCGGAAGGTATGGTGGCGGTGCAGCAAAGGTCACGAATGGAACACGCTTATTTCCACTCGTTCAGGTGGAAGCGGGTGTCCTTATTGCAGCGGTCAACTTCTGCTGAAAGGATTTAATGATTTCGCTACGACACACCCTCAGCTTGCACAGGAATGGTCAGACCGGAATCTGCCCCTTACTCCTGATATGATAAACGAAAAGTCCCGCAGAAATGTCTGGTGGAAGTGCAGAGAGTGCGGGTATGAATGGCAGTCAGTCGTATATGCTCGTGTAAAAGGAACGGTATGTCCTGTCTGTGCAGATCGGGCGGTTATGACAGGGTATAATGATTTAGCAACGACGGATACACATCTTCTTTCGGAATGGGATTACGAGAGGAACAAAGATATTTTCCCAAACAAAATATCAAGGAACTCAATGCAGAGCGTGTGGTGGAAATGTTCGCTCGGACACTCGTGGAAGGCAAAAATTTCAGAAAGAGCGGTTGAGGGAAAAGGCTGTAAGGTGTGTGAAAAAGACTATCTGACGGTTTTTCCGAAGCTGGCAGTTATGTATTATGCAGCGAAGAAGCGCATAAAAGTACAGACGGATACGGATAAGATTATCGGCATACCGCTTGAAATCTATTTGCCTGAAGAAAAAGCAGCGATTGAAACGGTTAGTCGGACAGAGAATGTAGAAACCTTGAAAACATATCTGTGCCGGAAGCGGGAGATCAAACTGATTAAAATCCCCTATACATTAGGAAACAGCGAAATAGACTTCGTTATGAAAATCAAAAAAGCGTTTCGCAGCTTACATATTTTCATAACCTCGAATGAAGATGAGGATACAGTGTTTATCCGGCAGAGGTTTTTTGAATGGAGAAAAGGACAGATAAAATAAAGGAGACGATTTGATGAAAGACAGGCAATTTCATATCTATCTTGATGACGAGGAGTACGGACAAGTTTTGCAGGCGTTGATCGACCTTAAAAATAATCTGATAGCGCAAGGCAGATATACAGACGCAGTAGATGATGTCCTTATCAAATTTACAAAAGCACGAAAGAAAAAGATTACCGTCCAGTACATCTAAATAAAACCGCAACTATGCCGCTTGTTTCTCTACGGAGAAGCGGGCGGCTTTTTGTCGTTTCAGGAGCAATTTTCAAGGTCAAAAAAATTTTTTTCAAATTTTTTTCGGAAAAGGGGTGATTTTGGGTGTGCATTTTGCCCCCCTTTGTCCAAATGAGTGAAGGGGTTATTTTCCCGCAGGGGATTTTCCCCCTTCAAAGTACCTTGAAAATTGAATAGACAGGCGCTAAGGACATTAGTTCTGATGAATAGCCCGAAGGTGGGTACGCCGGGACTTTTCCTATTGATATACGGAGAACGAGCGAGAATCCCCGACCTGAAATTCAGCTTGCTACTGAAACGGCAATGACAGTCAGAATGATAATGATACTTCTCTACGGAGCTGGCGGAGTACCCGGCAGAGGTGAGATTCCTATGATACGGTTTCGCAAACCGTAACCTTAGTGCTTCCCGTACAAAGCGACTTGCTTTCCGCAGGGGGCGTTGAGAACAAATACTGCGGTCTTTACATAGCCGTCTCTTATTGAGGCAGGCTGTGAAATCTATGAAAGGAGGTAAAGCCGGAGATGTCAAACTGCAAGACCATTGCGGTATGCAATCAAAAAGGCGGTGTGGGCAAGACCACAACTACGGTCAATTTAGGCGTCGGACTTGCTATGCAAGGGAAAAAGGTGCTTCTGATTGACGCTGATCCGCAGGGCGATTTAACGACCTGCCTCGGCTGGCAGGATACAGACAACCTTTCCGTAACTCTGACGGAGAAGCTCCAAACAATCATATCGGAGCAGGAACAAAATCCCTTTGACGGTATTCTGCATCACGCTGAACAGGTTGATCTTGTACCCTCAAATTTAAGTTTGTCCTCACTGGAGATGACGCTTGTTACCGCTATGAGCCGAGAGCGTGTTTTGAAGAACTACCTGAGTCTTGTAAAAGACAAGTACGATTATGTTCTCATTGATTGTATGCCGAGCTTGGGTATGATTACCTTTAACGCACTTACGGCGGCAGACAGCGTGATTATCCCTGTTCAGGCGCAGTATCTTCCCGCTAAGGGAATGACGCAGCTTTTGGGGACGATTGCAAAGGTGAGGAAACACACAAACGCCGATTTGAAAATCGATGGTATCCTTTTGACACTTGTGGACGGAAGGACTAATCTTGCCAAAAGCACGATAGAGGCACTTAGGAACAATTTTGGCAGCCATATCAGGATATATAAATCAACGATTCCGGTTGCTATAAAAGCCGCAGAGGTGTCCTCAAAAGGAACAAGTATTTACGCTTATGAGCCAAACAGTCCGGTGTCTAAGGCTTACGCCAATTTCACAAAGGAGGTGTTAGCCGATGGCAGGCAGAAAGAGCGACTTCACGCTGCCCACGAACACGCTCGATGAGCTGTTCTCCTCACAGGAAGAACGAGATGAAGCGAAACTTTCCAAAATCAGAGATATTCCGCTTGAGGAAATCGACGATTTCCCCGACCACCCGTTTAAGGTGCGGGAAGATGAGGATATGTTTCAGCTTGTAGAAAGTATCAAAGAGCGTGGCGTGATTACTCCTGCTACCGTAAGACAGAAGGAGGACGGCAGATATGAGCTTATCTCAGGACACAGGCGAAAAAAGGCTTGTGAGCTTGCCGGATTTGAAACGCTGCGCTGTGAGGTGGTAGACCTCGACCGTGACGAAGCTACGATTTTAATGGTCGAAAGCAACTTCCAAAGGTCGCAGATACTTCCCTCAGAAAAAGCCCACGCATATAAAATGCGGCTGGACGCTATGAAAAGACAAGGACAGAGAACAGATTTAACTTCGTCCCCACTGGGGACAAAGTTGAGAACGGCTGATGAACTTGCACAAGAATGTGGTGATAGCCGAAATCAGATACACAGATATATCCGTCTCACAAACCTTGTCCCCGAACTGCTTGAATTTGTGGACGAGGGCAGGATTAAAATGCGCCCCGCCGTGGAACTGTCCTATCTGAATGAGGATTGCCAAAGGGATTTGGTGGACGAAATCGACATAAACGACTGTACCCCGTCCCACGATCAGGCAATTCGTATGCGAAAGTTTTTTGAGGAAGGCAAGCTGACCACAGAGGCGATCTCTGCGATTATGAGTGAGGAAAAGCCAAATCAGCGTGAAAAGATTGTTTTGCGTGGGGATAGGGTACGGAGTCTGATTCCGAAGAATATTCCCATAAATCAAACGGAGGAGTATGTCTGCAAGGCGCTGGAGCATTACAACAAGTTTTTGCGTAACCGTGCCGAGCGTGACAGCAGGTAAGGCACAGTGTGTTTTCTGTTTCCCCTTCCTCACACTCCAACCCCTAAACTATCTCACTATCCGAAAGAATAAAACTATCTCTCCTGATTACAGCTATCTCACCTAACTCAATCTATCTCAGAAAAACGCACCATTCCAAAACACAGGAGGTATGCCCTATGATGTAAGATTAACCTTCGTTTCACACCTTTGCTTGAAACGCTGTTTCGCATTACAATGGCGGCAGAAAAGGAGTGAAACGCAATGAAAACAAAAACGATTGTTTTTTTATTGGCTCTTTTGCTGATCGTGTTTGCAGGCTGCAACAATGCCCCGCCGAATGAAGATGAGACGCAGCCGTTTTCTTTTTCGGAGAGTGTTCAAAGCACCTCTGAATCCGAAGCACCTGCGGGAAAGGAAAGCAAAGAGGTTGAAACAACGCCTGAAGCCGTGCAGGAAGTAAAGCCGGAAAAGCAGGAAGAAACGACGGAAACGGATACGGTCAGCTCCGAACAGCCTCAGACTGTTTCTGAAAGCGGGCAGGCGGCACAGTCCGCCGAACAGCCCGATAAAGCGGATAAGACCGAACATTCCGTATCCACATCGCAGCCGGATATTCCAAAAGAAAGCGAAACGCTTGAGCCGCCTGAAACGGAAGAAACACCGAGCAAAACCGAAACCGACTTTGACATTGACTACTGGATTTCCTTTGCAAAAGGCTACGCTCAGAGTGTGGGGCTTCTGTTAGACAGCGAGGCAATTTACTGTTGGGATAATCCGATCCGAGCCGGAGCGCACTGCAAATATCTTGAAAGGGATATTCACAGCCGCTTGGATCGGTACAAGGCTGACGAAGAAATCACAGCCGTATGGATTTGGGCGGAGGAAGTCTCTGACGGAATCTACGACATCTATATCGGCTATGCTTAAATTTAATATTCCATTTTGAGGACGCACCGAAAAAAACGGTGCGTTTTTCTTTTTCAAGGAGGATTTCAGATGAAAATTAAGAAACCAAAGCGCATTATGTCGCTGTTTCTTGCGGCTCTGATGTGCGTGACTTCCCTTGTGGGGATTGGTACGACAGCTTATGCCGCCGAAGAAACCGATGATGTATATCTCGTTTCGTTCCCCCGTGACGGGGACTCGAATTACAACGCCGAATGGGGACACGGCAGCCTTACCTTTATGAACGGCTGGAAAACAGGCACTTCCCGTTATACAACCGTCCGTGCGATGGGATCGTACAATGGAAATATCTGCTACTGCATTGAGATCGGCGTCCCGCAGCAGACCGGAGACAGCTTTACCAAAAAGGGCGAGGATTTTTGGGACAACTACCCTTCGTCCTATAACAGCACCATTTCTCCTGACGATATTAAGCTGTTCATTGGTCGTATCTTCCAGTACGGCTATACGGGAACAATCTCAACCTCGTGGCGTTCTCAGAACGAGGGCGGCGATAAGCTGGCTCACGCAGTCGCTACACAGCTTCTCATTTGGGAAACCGTGATCGGCGAGCGTGATGAAAACTTTAACAAGGTCAGCACAGGCGGCAAGGACGCTGTTCTGGATCAGATCAGCCGCAGCCACCCGCTTTATGACAAGATTATGAGCTACTACAATTCAATGGCTGCAAGTGTGCAGAAGCATTCCAAGCTGCCGAGCTTCCTTTCCAAAACGCCGGGAAGCGCACAGGAAATTGAGCTTAAATGGGATGGCTCTAAATACACGGTTACGCTGACGGACAGCAACAATGTCCTTTCCGGATATAAGTTTTCGTCCAATGATTCGGGCGTTCAGTTCTCCGTAAGCGGCAACAAGCTGACGATCACTGCCGAGAAAGCGCCGAGCGACGGGCTGACGATTACCGCCGAGAAAACAGCGCAGAGAAAAGGCGTTATCACTTGGACGGACGGTATCTATGGACCGAACGGCGGTGTGCAGGATACCGTAACCTATGCTCAGACGGTCAATGATCCGGTTAAGGGATTCCTTAAGTTAAAGGTTTCCTATGGATCAGCGAAAATCGTCAAAACCAGTGAGGACGGAAAAGTTGACGGTATTTCCTTCCGTATTCAGGGCAACGGCATTGATAAAACCGTTAAGACAGAAAACGGCGGTCAGATTCAGGTAGATAACCTAATGCCCGGAGTATATACCGTAACCGAGCAGGAATATGACCGCTACGAGCCGCAGGAGTCCCGCAGAGTAACCGTAGTTGCGGGGCAGGTTGCGACCGTCAATTTCAACAATACGCTGAAGCGTGGCGATATTGAGGTTATCAAATCCTCGGAGGATAACTTCAATGAGGGCGTGACCTTCCACCTTTACGGCACATCGCTCTCCGGTATTGCCGTGGACGAGTATGCAGTTACGGATAAAAACGGTGTGGCTACCTTTGAAGATGTGCTGATTAGCGGCACAACGCCGTACACCATCGAGGAAGTGGATACTGCAATCCGTTATGTCATTCCCGAAGATCAGAACGCACCCGTTAAGTGGAATGAGGTCACTACCCGCAATTTCACGAATATCCTGAAGAAGTTTACCGTTACCGTGACAAAGAGCGACGCTGAAACAGGGACGGCTCAGGGGAACGCTTCGCTTGCAGGTGCAAAATACGGGATTTTCAAGGGTGAACAGCTCATTGACGAATACTGTACCGATGAAAACGGTCAGTTCGTCACGCAAGAATATATCTGCGGCTCGGATTGGACGATTAAGGAACTGGAGCCGAGCGAAGGCTATTTGCTTGATCCGACCGTCCACAAGGTCGGTGCAGAGCCGGAGCTTTATACCATTGAGCATAACCAGACCGCAAATGATGTAAACGAACAGGTCATTAAGGGCAATATCGCCATTATCAAACATACGGACGATGGCGAAACACAGATTGAAACGCCCGAAGAAGGCGCAGTTTTTGAAGTGTATCTAAAGTCCGCAGGCTCTTTTGCAAACGCAAAGGAATCCGAGCGTGATACGCTCATTTGTGATGAAAACGGCTTTGCACAGACAAAGGATATGCCTTACGGCACATATACCGTCCATCAGGTATCCGGCTGGGAAGGCAGGGAGCTGATGGATGATTTTGATGTGTTCATCGCAAAGAACGCTCAGACCTACCGCTACCTGATTAACAACAGCAATTTTGAAAGCTATATCCAAGTAGTCAAGGTGGACGCAGAAACGGGCAAGACCATTCCCTATGCGGGCGCAGGATTCCAGATTTATGATCCGTCCGGCAATCTCATTACGATGGAGTTCACCTATCCTACCCCGACAACCGTTGACACTTTCTATACCGACGCTAACGGCTCGCTCGTAACGCCGGAAACACTGCCATACGGTCAGGGCTACTCTATCGTTGAGGTACAGAGTCCTTATGGATATGTTCTTGATTCCACACCCGTCTATTTTGATGTCACGGAAGAAAATTCTTCTGAGGAAAGCGGGGTAACAGTGATAAAAGTTGAAAAGACCAATATGCCGCAGAAAGGCACGATCAGCATTGAAAAAACGGGCGAGGTATTCTTCGGCGTTTCGGTAAGCGGCGGGACAGAGGAAAACGGGCAGGAGCTTCCCGTGATCTATCAGCCGGTTTATGAAACACAGGGACTTCCCGATACCGTTTATGAAATCCGTGCCGCCGAAGATGTGGTAACGCCAGACGGTACGCTGAGGTACAGCAAGGGCGAGCTGGTCGATACGGTTACGACCGATGAAACCGGTTTTGCAAAAAGCAAGGAACTCTACCTCGGAAAATATGAGGTAAAAGAGGTCAAGGCAGGCTATGGAATGGTGCTGAGCAGTGAAGTCCATACCGTAGAACTCATTTACGCCGGACAGGATGTAGCCGTGACTGAAACGGCGACTTCCTTCGTCAATGAACGGCAGAAGGTTGAGGTCAGCCTTGAAAAAGCGCTGGAGACAAACGAACTGTTTGGTATCGGCAATAACGGAGAAATCAAAAATATCAGCTTCGGCTTGTTCGCCGATGAGGAGCTTGTATCCGCAAGCGGCACTTCCATTCCGAAAGACGGACTGCTTGAAATCATTACGCTTGATGAAAACGGCAGAGCGACCGTAGGAACTGATTTGCCTTTGGGCAGCTATTATGTAAAAGAGCTGGCGACAGACGAGCATTATCAGCTCAGCGGCGAAAAATATCCCGTTGTATTCGAGTATGCGGGACAGGAAGCCGCAATGGTAGTGATTGCCGTAAATGACGGAGAGCCGATGGAAAACAAGCTGATCTACGGCTCGGTTTCCGGTAAAAAGGTAGACGAGAACGGCGAGGGACTCGGCGGTGCGCTCATTGGTCTGTTTAAGAGCAACGATGTGGAATTTACTGAGGAAAACGCCCTGATGACCGCCGTATCCGGCGACGATGGCAGCTTCTCCTTTGAGAATGTACCTTACGGAAACTGGTATATCCGTGAGATCAAGCCGCTTACTGGATTCGTCCTTAACGAAACGGTCTATGATGTGAACATCTCAGAGAATGAGCAAGTCGTTGAGATTGAAATCGTCAATAAGCTGGTGCGTGGCAATATCGCTCTTATGAAGGTGGACGCTGAGTATACCGATACGAAGCTGACGGGCGCTGTGTTTGAGGTCTATAAGGACTCCAACGATAACGGCGAGCTGGACAGCGAGGACGAGCTAATCGGAACACTGACCGAAAAGGAAATCGGGCAGTATGAAATGAACGATCTGCTCTATGGGCGCTACTTCATTTTGGAATCAGCAAGCCCGGATTCGTATATCCGTGACGAGGGCGTGTACGAGGTATTCATCGACACGGACGGTAAGACCTATCAGGTCGAAAATACAGAGGGCAAAGGTTTTGCAAATGAACCTATGCGTGGGAACCTGAAAATCGTGAAAACATCGTCCGACGGAAAAGTGGAAGGCTTTGCTTTCCGCATTACCGGAGCAAACGGCTATGATGTCACCCTTGAAACAGACGAAAAGGGTGAAATCTTCATTGAAGGACTGCGTATCGGCGAGTACAAGATTTCCGAAGTAAACAATTCCGCTTCCGCTATGTATATCCTGCCAGCCGATAAAGAAGCTGCGGTGCAGACAGGCTCTACCACAGTTGTAGAAATGCACAATGAGCTGAGGGATACACCGAAAACCGGAGATGACAGCAAGCTCGGTCTTTGGCTTGCCCTTGCAGGCGTGTCGGTGGCAGGCATAGCTGCTTGTGGTATTTTCGGCTTTAAGAAAAAGAAGAAAAAGGAGGATAACTGATGGAACTGAAAGCTATTATTGGAATTGCTTTGGTCGCCTTTATCGTAGGCGGCTTTATCTTTTTGCAGATCCGTA
>ERZ779894.894-NODE-894-length-33056-cov-9.722736_pt1 | contig 33056 bp, 20 predicted proteins | sample MGYA00511587_ERZ779894 | MGnify/ENA primary metagenome ERZ779894 (study PRJEB29588, sample SAMEA2160490) | human gut metagenome | biome: human gut; feature: human-associated habitat; material: faeces | place: Denmark | collected 2008/2010 ... | reverse complement strand
AGCGAACACGCGAACAAAGGATGTTCGCCCCTGTTCGCGTGTTCGCATGTTCGCGCAGAACCGGACGGAGAACCGGACGGAGAGCGAGCCGAAGCTGCCAGCCGCAATGCGAATCCCGGTTCTTAACCGGGCGCGGGTCAGCAGTACTCCTTCACGTCGCGTGCCGTGATGCGGTCGCCGGAGAGGATGATCAGACGCTCGATGACGTTGCGCAGTTCGCGGATGTTGCCGCTCCACGGCATCCGTTGCAGCTCGGCCAGCGCGTCGGCGTCGATGGGTTTGGGGGCGGAGCCGTATTCCGAGGCGATCGTGCGGATGAAATGCTCGACCAGCGCAGGAATGTCCCCGGCATGCTCGCGCAGCGGCGGAACCCGCACCACGATCACCGCCAGACGGTGGTAGAGGTCTTCGCGGAAATTCCCTTTCTGAATCTCCTCGCGCAGGTTCTTGTTCGTGGCGGCCACCACGCGCACGTTGACCTCGATGTCCCGGTCGCTTCCCACGCGGCTGATGCGGCTCTCCTGCAAGGCGCGCAGCACCTTGGCCTGCGCCGCGAGCGACATGTCGCCGATCTCGTCCATGAAGAGCGTGCCTCCGTCGGCCTGCTCGAACTTGCCCTTGCGCTGCTTGACGGCCGAGGTGAAGGCCCCGCGCTCGTGGCCGAACAGTTCGCTCTCGATCAGTTCGGAGGGGATGGCCGCGCAGTTGACCTCGACGAACGGGGCCGCCGCGCGGACGCTCTTGGCGTGCAGCCAGCGGGCCACAAGCTCCTTTCCCGTGCCGTTTTCGCCCGTGATCAGCACCCGGGCCTCGCACGGGGCCACCTTGTCGATCAGCTGGCGTACGTGTTCCATCTGCGGCGAGGTGCCGATGATTTGTTCCGTATGCATATTGCGCGAACGGCGCGAGCGGCGTGCGGGAGCTGCCGCGGGTGCGCAGGCGGGTGCGGGCGCCGGGTTGTCGATGGTGCGGTGTATGGACTGCAGCAGGCGGTTCATGTCGATGGGCTTGGTGAGGTAATCCTGCGCACCGTTGCGTACGGCTTCGACCGCCGAGTCGATCGACGCTTCCGCCGAAAGAACGATGAACGGGATTCCGGCGTCGGGAATCTTGCAGCCCCGGTCCGAAAGGATGACGTCGAACGGTATTTTCTCGCACATCGTCGATGCAGCCTCCTCATCTTCGGCGGCTTCGGTCGAGAAGCCTTCGAATTCGAGACGCTCGCGGAGCGTGTTTCGCATACTTTTTGATTGGTCCAGAATTAAAACCTTTGCCATAGCTTGTTTTTACTGAAATTTTACCTACTTTTGTCCCAAAGTTATGACTTTCTGCGGTGCAAAACCAATCTTGAGGGGCCTTGCCGAACAGGGTGGAGAGTCGGATAAAACGTCTTGAATCGGTCCATCGCGACAACCCCGCCGGACGCTCCGGCGGCCGTTTTGCAACAGTGCCGAGGACCACAATTACAATATGAAAAAGAATTACAATTACACACGACGCAAGTTGTACCTGCCCGAATACGGACGGCATATTCAGGAGATGATCGACTCGCTGCAGCTGATCGAGGACCGCCGCGAGCGCAACCGTCAGGCCCGTGCCGTGATCGCCGTGATGGGCAATCTCAACCCGCTGCTGCGCGATACCGCCGATTTCACCCATAAGCTGTGGGATCACCTCTTTATCATGTCTGATTTCCAGCTCGATGTGGATTCGCCCTATCCGCAGCCGACCCGTCAGGAACTGACTATCGCGCCGCGCCGCATGGCCTATTCGCAGGGACGCATCGCCTTCAAGCACTACGGCAAATACGTCGAGCGGATGATCGGGAGTCTGGCCGGCGACAAGGACCGCAGGGAGGTGTCGCGCACGGTGGACAATCTGGCCCGGTACATGCGCTCGAAGAGCTACGAATACAATCAGGAGCATCCCAACAACGAAGTGATCGTTAAAGACATCAAACGCATGTCCGGGGGTGCTATTGAAATAGATGAAGTTGCTTTAAACAATCTCCGAAGCGACTATAAACAGCACTTTACGGCACGTCCCCAGAAAGGTCCCCAGCAGCGCAATCAGCAGCGTCAGCAGAAAAACCGCAATCAGCAGCACAACCGCAATTTTTCGAAAAACAACGGTCCGCACCGCAATTCGTCGAAATAAGAGGTGCGTATTTTCGGAAATTTGCTATATTTGTGAGCATTTTACTGCAGAAACGTGAGATTAATGAACAAACAAACGCTTTTCGTCTCCCTGACCGCGGCCGTCATGTTGTGTGCCTGCCAGTCGTCGAAGGTGAAGATTTCAGGCCGCATCGTCGGCAACGACGCCAAAAATGTTTACTTGGAGCAGGTGTCTCCCCTGTCGCAGTCGGTCATCGACTCGGCCGTGCTCGACAAGGAGGGTAATTACCGTTTCGAGCTGAAGGGCGTGACCCGGACGCCTTCGCTTTACAATATAATTTACAACGGCGAACGTATTCCGCTCTTTCTGGCAGGCGGCGACCGCTTGTCCGTGAATTCCGTGGGCAGTTTCATCCGCAACTATACGGTCGAAGGGTCGAAGGAGACCGAGCTGCTGCGGCAGTTCTATCAGGCTTTCGTCGGCGGCGCCCAGCGGCTCGACAACATCGCCGGCCAGTTCGCCCGGACGAACCTCTCCGAAGAGGAGCGCAAGGCGCTGGTGAAGGAGTATACCGACGAATACTACCGCATCCGCCGCGAACAGCTGCGCTTCATCATCGAAAACAAGTCTTCGCTGGCGGCGGTTTACGCCCTGTACCAGCGGTTGCCGGGCGACACCTATCTGTTCAACGGTGACAGCGACGTGGTCTATTACCGCACGGTGGCCGAAGCGCTCGAACAATCCTATCCCGATTCGCCTTACCTGCAGTCGTTGCTGGCCGAGATTACGCGCATGGACGCCCGCATCAGCCTGACGTCGCGCATCTCCGAAGCGGGGTATCCCGATCTGGAACTCTCGGACATTTACGGCAAGAAGGTGCGGCTCTCGTCGCTGACGGGCAAGGTCGTGCTGCTGGACTTCTGGTCGGCCGAACTGGGCAACAGCAATACGCTCAATGCCGAGCTGAAGGAGGTCTACAAGAAATACGCCGACGCTCCGACGCCGTTCGAGGTCTATCAGGTGGCCGTCGATTCGTCGAAACCCCTTTGGATCACCGCCGTGCAGGAGCAGCAGCTGCCTTGGATCTCGGTGAGCGATCTGCGCGGTCAGGCTTCGACGGCGCCCCGGCTCTACAACGTGCAGAAACTTCCGGCCAATTTCCTGATCGACCGGGAGGGCACGATCGTGGCCAAGGATATTTACGGCAAGAGTCTTGAGCGGAAGCTCGACGAACTGACGAAATAGGGGCGTGTCCGAATCCCGGATGCTTTCCGGTTGCGCTCGGACAAGCCTCGGAAAATGCGGCGTTTTGCCGTGCGAGTCCCCGGCAACGGGGATTCGGTCAATTGTTTAGAACGATTTATGAACCATTATTTCGCATCCGACATCCATCTGGGCGCAGGCGGCGAGGCGTTCGCCGGGGAAACCGAACGCCGTTTCGTGGCTTGGCTCGACGATGCGGCGAAGGATGCGGAGTCGATATTTCTGGTCGGCGACCTTTTCGACTTCTGGTTCGAATACCGCGAGGTCGTGCCGAAGGGCTTCGTGCGGACGCTGGGCAAGCTGGCCGAGCTGACCGACCGGGGCGTGCGGGTCGTCTTTTTTACCGGAAACCATGATATGTGGGTCGGCGACTACCTCGCCCGCGAATGCGGCGTCGAAGTCTACACTTCGCCGCAGCGGTTCTGCCTGAACGGCAAACATCTCTTTATCGCCCACGGCGACAACATGAAGATCGACGGACAGCCGGTGCTCAAACTGCTCAACACCGTATTCCGTTCGCGGACGCTGCGCTGGCTCTTTTCGTGGCTGCTGCATCCCGACTGGGCGATGCGTTTCGGCCATTGGTGGAGCGGCAAGTCGCGCAAGTCGCACGCCGCCGACACCCTCGACGTCTCGCTTACCGAGCCGCTGATCCAATACGCCCGCGAATATGCCGCCATGCACGATGTCGATCATTTCGTTTTCGGGCATATGCACTTCCCGCGCGACTTCCGCGAAGGGAATCTGCATGTGATAAACCTCGGCTGCTGGGAACAGTATCCCTCTTATGCCGTTTTGGACGCGTCGGGCGAACTGACGCTGAGAAGGCTCGAAGCGTTCCGTTAGTGCGGGGGCGCGGGGCGGCCCGCTGCTCCGCGCGGAAGAAATGTCTATTTGAGCGGAAAAAATGTCTATTAAAGAAGAACGATGAAACAATACCTCGATCTGCTGCGCAGGATCAAGACCGAAGGCGTCGTGCGCGGCGACCGTACCGGCACCGGTACCAAAGGCGTCTTCGGACATCAGATGCGCTTCGATCTGGCGGAGGGCTTTCCCCTGCTGACGACCAAAAAAGTATTTCTGAAGGGCGTGATCCACGAACTGCTCTGGTTCTTGGCCGGCGATACCAATATAAAATACCTCGTGGACAACGGGGTGCATATCTGGGATAACGATGCATTCCGCTATTACAACGAGCTTTGCGTGCGCCACGGCGTGTTGCCTGTCGACCGCGACACGTTTCTGCGGGCGGCGCAGGAGGGAGTCGAATCGCCGGTCGAAGGGTATAAATTCGGCGATCTGAACCACGTTTACGGCTATCAGTGGCGCAGCTGGCCCAAGCCCGACGGCACCGTCGTCGATCAGATCGCGCAGGCGGTCGGGCTTATCAGGAGCAATCCCGAATCGCGGCGCATTCTCGTCTCCGCATGGAACGTCGCCGAGGTGGAGGATATGGCCCTGCCGCCGTGCCATGTGCTGTTCCAGTTCTACGTGGCCGAAGGAAAACTCTCGTGCCAGCTTTACCAGCGCAGTGCCGATACGTTTCTGGGCGTGCCGTTCAATATCGCCTCCTATGCCCTGCTGACGTTGATGACGGCGCAGGTCTGCGGCCTGCAGCCCGGCGAATTCGTCCATACGCTCGGCGACACGCACCTCTATCTGAACCATCTGGAGCAGGTGGACGAGCAGCTTGCGCGCGAACCCCGTCCGCTGCCCGTAATGCGGCTCAATCCTTCCGTGAAGTCGCTCTTCGACTTCCGCTACGGGGATTTCACGCTCGAAGGCTACGATCCGTGGCCGGCGATCAAGGCACCGATGTCGTTCTGAATCGTTTCGCTCCCGGCAGGGGCGGCGAATCACTTTCGCGCTGATCCGCCGGAACCGAAAAACAACAGGCGTCCCCTTTGCAGGGACGCCTGTTTTCGCTGACTGTTTCGCTGACCGTTATTTCCGGACGATGCTGATTTTCCCCGGCTTCTTGTAGCGGTTGTTTTTGATGACGACCTGCTGCGAGCTGCGGATGTCGATCGTCGGGAGGTCGTTGTAAGGCTTGTACTTCTCCGATAATTCGATGGTGTTGTCTCTGAAAATCAGTCCTCCGACGGATTTCGCCCGGAGCAGCTGCTCGTTGAAGGTCCGGAACAGATTGCCTTCGATGGTGATGTTGCGTTCGTAGGGATGGCCCGGAACCTCTTTTTTCTGGTGCGGGTTGATGAAGATCGTCGGGAAATCGGCGCCGCCGTATGTGCCGTCGAGAAACCTGTTGTTGCGGATCGTCACGTCGCGCACGGCTCCCGATTCGTACCAGTGGTCCATGTCCCCCTCGAACAGAATGGCGGACATCATGGACGAGAAGGTGTTGCCCTCGACGACGACTTTCCGGGGCGTGCTGACCAGAATGCTTCTCGCCCGGTTGTTGCGCACGACGTTGTTCCGGAAGATCAGTTCCGGGTACCACGACATGTTTTCCAGCCCGTCGCCGACCGTGAGTCGGCCTTCGACGGGAGCGGTGAACGTCAGCCGGATGTAATGGGCGTTGATGCGTTCCGATTTTTTCACCCGCAGGGTGTGTTTCGCAAGCAGGGTCTCCGCGTCCACGACGTCGATTTCGTCGCCCTTTCCGGCAAACTCATACCCGGCCTGCTGGGGGTGGTTGATGCGGGCGATGACCTGATCGGGCGCCGTGATGCCGGTCACGCGGACGTAGGAGCCGTGTACGTTGGTCGCATCGTCGAGCATGTTCTCGAAAACGCACTCTTCGATCAGGACGGTTCCCCGGCAGTTGCAGAAGTGGGTGGCGTCCGCCGTGGTCGTTATCATCCGGGGGCTTCCCTTCCGCAGGACCACCTGCAGCCTGCGGACGGTTACGTTGTCGGCCTTTTCGGCGATCAGCCCCATGCCGCCGCAGTGGTGGATGGTGACATCCTCGACCAGAACGCCGGACGACGCAGTCGCGTGGATGGCGGGCGAATGCCGGTTCTGGGTAAAGACGCCTTTGAACGTCAGGATCGTTCCGACGGGCGGCAGGGCGCGCACGAACCGGGTGTGGAGTTCATAGCGGCCGGGAGCCGTCGGCGTAACCCGTATGTCGAAGTTGTCCGGCTTGGGGATGTAGTAATCGTCGCTGCGGTAGGCGGTGGCCATGGTGCGGGGATCGAAAACGATGTTCTCGCCCGGAATACGCTCTTCCCAGCCTTCTGCCCGCATGATGAGCTTGCCGTTTTCGACCGCATGGCCGAACTCGTCCGGAATCTCGATCTCGACACGCTGCGTCTCCGCATCCGCGGTCGTCACCTTCGCCTCCAGCGTGAAGGGAACCTCCCAGTCTACGGTGAAATTGCGCAGCGTCACGCCGTGCGAATCCTCGATCAGAAACGGGATGATCCGGCCGTGGAAAATGAATTCCGAGCCGCCGCCGTCGATCTCGATGTTCCGCCGTCCCGTCAGCGGGAATGCGAAATGGCGGTATCCGTTGTCGTGGTTGGTGATGCAGTGGTATTTTCCGGCGGCGAATTCCGGCCGGAAATGGTAGGTGCCTTCGGGAAATACCAGTTTTACCGGCTTGTCTGCCGGGATGCTTTCGAGCAGGGTGTAGACGAACGGAGTCATGTCCTGCGTGTCGTACCTGCCTTTGTAGTCCGCGATATCGATTACTCCGGTTCGGGCGGATGCCGTACCGCAGACCATACTCACGAGGAGTATGACCGTTCCCAAGCGTGGTTTCATGCGCATGGCTATTTCTTTATGTTGTTCTTTTCCCAGACCGGCGCACCCGTGTCGGCGCCGTACCGTTCTCCGTGGCTGCGCGTCACCTCTTTTGAGTTTTCGACCTCGTTGTCCGACATTTTCAGTCCGTCCACCGACGTGACTGCGATTGCCGGGCAGGGGCAGCCGGTCACCTTGTTCTTCTGGACGGTGATGTTTATGAATGCGCCCGGTTCCGCGACCTTCGCGTCGCCCGTGATGTAGAAGAGCGACAGCGCTCCGGGAGGTATGCGCGGATTGCCGCGTTCGAACATGCACTCCTCGATCGTATTGCCGACGATCTGCACGTTCGAGGAGAAGCCGCCTCCCATCCATTCGATTTCGGGCGACATGAGGATTCCCTGCATGGCGCATCCGGTTATCCTGTTCGACGCCACCACTCCGTCGATGCCCTTGATCAGGATTCCGCGCGAGCGTACGTGACCCACTTCGTTGTCTTTGACGAGGAATCCGCTGCCGACGGCGTCGGCGTTGAAAACCACGTCGCCGGGGCCGATTTCGAACGGCATCTGCTTCACCTTGAGCCGGAATCCGAGCTTGTAGGAGGCTTTTGACAGCAGCGAGGGATAACCCGTCGTCACGGCGTTGCGCTGCTCTTCGGTCGGGTCGAAGCGGCTGACTGAAACCAGCCGGAGTTCGCCTTTGCGTTTCCCGTCGTAACCGACCACGACCAGTCTGTCGCCGCGCCGGAATACGGGGTGGGTTTCGCGCGTCACCAAGTCGATCGTACCCTTCGCGGCGTCGGCCGATCCGACCGGGAACGAGCGTCCGCAGACGATGATGCAGTCGTCGCCGTTGTGGCCTACCTTGCACCCCGTGACGGTCGGGCCTTTCCGTGCCTGACTGCTGTGGATGCCGTCGGCGTTGCCCGAACGCAGGCGGGGCCTGATGCCCTGCGGCATGGGGCCTCGGTCTACGACGCAGTTTCTGTACTCGTTGGCGTAGCCCTCCTTCTCGAAAAACGAGAAGGTGTTGGACCCGTATACCGTGACGTTTTCGAGTTTGGTGTTGTAGCACTTGTTGAGCATGACGGTATGGACGCCGGCGTTCGGCTTGTCGGTCTTGACGTCCATGACCACCAGATCCCCGACCTGCTCGCCTGCGCTCCACGTTCCGTTCTTGACGGCCCGGAAGAGGTTGTGACCGAGCTGTTTGAGTGCGGAGTAGTTGCTCGTGTAGGTGGTGATGCTGTTGCGCTTGAGCAGGCGTGTCTGCGGATCGTAGAACTGCACGCGGTTGGCGGCCAGACCGGTTACGGGATACCCCTCGTCGATCCGGACGTCGAACCAGCTTCCGTCTTCGGCTACGGCCGTAATCTCGCCCTGCGTAAAGCAGAGCGGATCGTAGTCGATGGTCAGGTCGCGCAGCTCCACCCGCACGCAGTTGTAAAAGCTGAACGCCTGCTCCTGATTGTTGCAGATGACCGTCGATCCGTTGCCGTTGATGTGGACGTCGGTCAGGTTGTGGAACTTGTACGGCCCGTTGTTGCGCACGTCGAGCGTGTAGGTGCCTTTGGGTATTTCGATGAGGTTCCGGCCTTTCTGCCGGTCGAGGACCTCGTGAAGATCGGGATGATTCTGCGCCGCCGCGGATGCCGCGAGACATGCGGCGGCACAGAAAACAGTCAGTTTTTTCATCTCAACAGGGTTCGTTGTCGGAGTTCGTCCGCAGGAATCGTCAGATCGTCTGCGTGTACCCCGGATTCTGGCTCAGGTTTTTGTTCACTTCGCGTTCGCGCTTGGGCACCGGCATCCAGATCTTGTACGGTTTGTAATTGTTCTTGATCGGCTCCATCTGCGGGGCGAAGTAGTAGTATTTGTTGCCGGCGTCGTTGACGGTTTTCATGTTGCCGATGACCTCCGTCATTTTGCCCGTGCGGATCAGGTCGATGCGTCGCCACCCCTCGACGCAGAGTTCGCGCGAACGCTCGTCGAGCAGCTCTTCCATGAAATCGGTCTTATAGTAGGCCGAATTCATGGCGTTGAGCGCCGATTCGTCCAGTTTGCCGTCCGTATCGGTGCAGGCGCGTTTGCGCACCTCCTCGACCAGTTCGCGCGCAAGGGATTCGTCGCCCGTCTTGTAAAGTGCTTCGGCGTACAGCAGTACGATGTCGGCGAAGCGGAGCATCGGGAAGTCGATGTTGCTTGCCCACGTCGGAATGCCCTGCGACGTTCTGGCCGCGGGGTCCGATTGGCGGAATTTGCCGTGGCAGAGGTTGGCGCCCGATGCGTAAAGCGCCACGGGACTGAAGTATTTGGCTCCGTTGATCGTCGTGTAATCGGTGACGTTGTTGCCCAGACTGCCGCAGAGGTTCCAGCCCATGCGGCTGTCCTCGGTCACGTATTTGTCCGACAGCTCGCCCGTCGGGCGTATCCAGCCGTAACCGCCTCCGTTGGTACCGACGTTGCCCTGCGGTCCGGCCCAGTAGGCGAAGAGGAAATATTCGTTCGAGCCGCCCGCTCCGGTCTGTACGACCATCATGCACTCCTCTTTCTGACTGCTTTTGGTGTCGGCCAGAAAGTTGTAGTGGTAGGGCTTGATGAGCTTGTAGCCGCTGTGTGCGTAAATATCTTCGGCGATGGCCGCGGCTTTTTTCCAGCACGCTTCGGCATCGACCCAGTCGAAACTGTTGGTCGGCGAGCCGAGTTCCTGCCCTACGCGGTTCTCCTTGCAGGAGGCCAGATAGGTATACATCTTGAGCAGATAGCCGCCCGCGGTCCATTTGTTGACGCGGCCGTTTACGTTCGAATTGCGGTCGGGAAGCTCCTTGTAGGCTTTGTCGAGGTCTTCCTCGATGCAGGCGTAAACCTTGTCGAGCGGTTCGCGCGGAGCCTCGGCCGACGAGTTGGGCGTATTGGGCAGGGGCACTTCGCCCCAGAGCCACGCCTGATAGAGCCGGTAAAGGCCGCGCAGCAGCTTCGCTTCGTTGACGATCTCGTCGCGGCGTTTGGGATCCATGTCGATGGCCGGCACTTTCTGGATGATGTGGTTGGCTCGGTCGATGCCGACGAAGAGTCCGAACCATGCCATCGAGACGAAATCGGCCTCTTCGTTGTAACCGCAGCTGGCGATGATCTGATGGTGCGGGTCGCTGATGCCGTTGGGGGCGATCTCGTCGCCGAGCATCATCAGGTAGTGCATGCCGCGTCCCCAGAGGGGTTGGTTGCCGGTTCCCTGAATCGCACCTGCGTTGAGTATGTCGTATACGCCCGTGAGGGCCAGTTCCGCATTCGCGGCGGTGGTGTAGAGGTCGTCGCCCGAAACGAACGAATAGGTCTTCTCGTCGAGGAAACTGGTGCAGCCCGCCGTCGCCGTGCAGAGCAGGAGCGCAGCCGTGTATTTTAGTGCTTTCGAATAGAACGTTTTCATATTCATATCGCTGTTTTAGTATTTGATTGAAAATCCGAAGAATACGGACCGTGCGCGCGGGTAGTTGGTGTAGTCCAGTCCGGGAATCAGGCGGTTCCAGAACGATACTTCCGGGTCATAGCCCGAATAGCCCGTGCAGGTGAAGAGGTTTTCGGCCGTGACGTAAACCCGCAGGTGGGAGAGTCCTATTTTGCGCGTGATGTGCGTGGGCAGCGTATAGCCCACCGTCAGGTTTTTCAGGCGGAGGTAGGAGCCGTCCTCGACGTAGTAGCTCGACATTTCGGTCTTGCCCTCGCCGTTGAGCGACGGATACCTGTTGCCCGGACGCTCCTCCGTCCAGCGGTTGCGCCAGTAGTCCGTCGAGACGTTGTTGTAGCCCACGAAACCCTCGTAGCGGTAGCGGCCGATGTTGATGATGTCGTTGCCGTAGGACCACTGGAACATGAAGCTGAGGTCGAAATTCTTGAACGTAAAGCTGTTGGTCATGCCGCCGAAGTGCTTCGGGTCGCTGTTCGCAATGACCGTCTTGTCATTGTTCGGGTCGATGACGTTGTCGTTGCCCGCGATGTCCTTGAACTTCATGTCGCCCGGCTTCACGGTGATTCCCGCGAACGACGGCACGCCCTCTTTCAGGTTGCCCCGCTCGTCGAAGTCGGATTGCTGGTAAATGCCGTCGAAGACGTATCCCCAGCCCGAACCGATCGGGTGTCCCACCATGACGCGGCCTACTTCGGTGATATGTCCGCCGGCGACCTTGACCGGGATCGAGCTGACGTCGCCCAGCGATACGACCTTGTTGCGGTTGAGGTTGAAGTTCAGGCTCGTAGACCATGTGAAGTTGCGTTTCTGGATATTGACCGTGTTGATCGTAAGTTCGAAACCCTTATTGTCCACCTGTCCGATGTTCTGCCACTGACGGTAGGAGCCGATCTGGCTGGGAACGTCGGCATGCAGGAGCATGTCCTTGGTCTTTTTGTAGTAAACGTCGGCCTCGATGCTCAGACGGTTGCGGAACATGCTGATGTCCAGACCTCCGTTGAGCTGGTAGGTCGTCTCCCACTTGAGGTCGGGATTCGATATCTCCGAAGGCGACAGGCCCAACTGCACGGAGTTGTTGTCGCCCGAATAGTAGGTCTTGTCGGTACGGCTCAGCGACTGATAGGCCGGAATGCGGTCGTTACCCGTCACGCCGTAGCTGAGCCGCAGTTTCATGTCGCTGAAAATCTTCTGCTGCTTCATGAACTCCTCCTTGCCGATGCTCCATGCGAAGGCGGCCGAGGGGAAGTAGCCGTACTTGTTGTTCTTGCCGAATTTGGACGAACCGTCGCGGCGGATCGAAGCCGTGAAGATATACTTTTCGGCAAGGGTGTAATTCAGGCGCAGGAATTCCGATTCGGAGGTGTTGCGTTCGCGGTTGGTCTGTACGTTTTCGGGGAATACGGAACCCTGACCGATGTCGAACGCCCCGTTGAAGCTCTGGTTTTCGAATCCTTCGGCGCGGGTGCTGAGACGCGTGGCGGTGTAGCCGCGCAGTTCGAATCCCAGTACGGCGTTGAGATAGTGCTTGCCGCGCGAAATGGCGTAGGTCAGCGTGTTGGAGGTCTGCCACGATTCGGCGCCGCTCTCCGCGACGACGGCCATGCCGTTCTTGGAGTACCCCCACGATGTCGTCGAGGGATACCACTCCTCGGTCTTCGAATTCAGGATCGTGCCGCCGCCGCTGATACGCAGCGTCAGGTTCTTGAGGATCTTGTATTTGAGGTAGAGGTCTCCGATCGTACGGTTCTGGGTGGAAGCCTTGTAGGAGTCGTTGATGAAGGTGATGGGGTTGGTCAGATTGTAGTTTTCGGGGTTGGACGCTTCGTCATCGTCCTCGCTCAGGAAGATCGGCTTGTAGAGGACGAAGCTCTGCACCAGTCCGTTGTACGAGTTGGCGCCCGCATTGGTGACGGCTCCCTTGGTCACGATGTGGGAGAAGTTGATCGTGCCGCCGATGGTGAACCGCTTGCTGAGGTCGCTGTCGAAACGGATGCGACCCGTGAAACGTTCCATCTGGTTCTTCTTGACGATGCCCTCCTGATTGAGGTAGCCTGCCGAAGCGGCCACCTTGGTCTTCGCGCTGCCGCCTGAAGCGACGCCGATGTTGTAGCTCTGGATGATGCCCGTGCGCATGACCTCCTCCTGCCAGTTGCGGCTGCGGTAGTCGGAGAAGTCCCTCACCCGGTCGGGCAGACCGTCGCCGTTGGTGTCGATACCCCACGCATCGCTGGTCGGGAACTTGGCGAAACGGTAGTCCGCGAACTCCTGTCCCTGAAGCACGTCGATCGTATTCGACATCCGGGCCAGACCGACGCTCATGTCGAAATCGACGGAGGCCTTTTCGCCGCGCCCGCTTTTGGTCGTGATGATCACGACGCCGTTGGCTCCGCGCGATCCGTAAATGGCCGTCGCCGACGCATCCTTGAGGACGGTGATCGACTCGATGTCCGACGGGTTGATGCCCGCCAGCGGATTGTAGCGCACGTTGGCCGAAGTGTAGCTGCTCGTGGCTACTTCGTCGGCGTTGACGTCGATCTGCACGTCGTCGATGATATACAGCGGCTGCGTTCCTGCGTTGATCGAGTTACCGCCGCGGATCGTAATGTCGATGCCCGCACCGGGTTCGCCCGAACTGGAGCTGACCTGCACGCCTGCCATGCGGCCTTGGAGCGCATCCATAAAGCTCGTGCCCTTCGATTTGGTGATCTCGGACGTGCTCAGCACGCCCAGCGAGCCAGCGACGTTTTTCTTCTGGGCGTCGCCGTAGCCGATCTGCACGACGACGTTCTCGATCTGGGTCACATCCTGCTGCAGTTCGACCCGCAGATCGGTGTTGCTGCCGACCATGATGTTCTGCGGTGCCATGCCGATAAACGAGAAGGTCAGGACGGACTGGTGGTTTTTGACGCTTATGGCGAAGCGGCCTTGGGTGTCGGTCGTGGTTCCGCTGGTGGTTCCCTGCTCGATCACGCTCGCGCCGGCCATCGGTTCGCCGGTCGCGGCGTCCAGCACGGTGCCCGTTACTCGAAGCTGGGCATAGACGCTGCCGCACGTAAACAGGGCCGATAATAGTAAAAGTAGTACACTTTTCTTCATGGTTATATTCGGGTTGGTTTTTACTGGATGGTATGTCGTGGGTCCGTAGCCCCGGAGCCGCCCGTGTCCGGGACGGCTCCGGGAGATGCCGGACACGGAATTATCTCATTTCGGCGGACGCCTTGTCGAGCGGAGTGTGGCGGATGCACCGCACCGAGTAGGCGTTGGTGCGCTGGTAGTTGTTCAGGTATACGCTGGTGCCGTTGAGCATGATGAAACGCGCCGCATTGGTGAAGATGTTGCCTGCGCCGGCGATGATGGGCATGTTCGTCCAGTAGACGCCGCGGCCTCCCGATACGGTTCCTCCGACGACGGCCTGTCCTGCCCACGGCATCTTGAGCGGGCTTCGGGCGAATACGGCGGCCAGATCGGTCACCTTGTAGGAGGTGTCGCCGTAGACCATCGTTTCGAGTCCGGTGACGGCTTTGGCCATCTCGATGAATTCGTTCACCGTCGGTACGCGGTAGCCCGGAGGGCAGGGGTTGTTGTCCTGCGTGGCGGCATCGAGCGGCGCCGCATACGTCTTGTCCTCGAAGCGGCCGCCCCAGAGTCCGTCCCGGTTCGACGTGTCGTCGCGCGCCCAGTCGTGGGGTTCCTTGTTGGTCGGCATGAAACCTTCCCGGCCCGACTCCCGGCGGTCGGCGGTGGGGGTGTTCAGCGGTGCGAGGGCGTTGACGAACGAACCTGCCGTGGCCGATGTCCATTTGGTCTTTTCGTGTCCGTCGGCTTTGCGCGACCACTGGAAGAGCGATCCGAAGGCCGTGTGGTCGTTGGATGCGGCGGCGATGCCCTTTGCGCCGAGATTGCGGTCGAGCCATGTCTGTTCCGTATCCTGCCCGTTCTCGTCCTTGACGGTGATGTTCACGGGGAAATAGATGATCTTGTAATAGTCGTCGGCCGAATCGTAGTTGCGGTCCTTTACGCCGATCACGGTCACTTCGCACCGGGCGGTTTTATTTCCGCCGTCGGTGGTCGAGACGCGGATGGTCGTTTTGCCGTGCGATACGGGGACCAGCAGGCCGTTGTCGTCGATTCCGGCGACGAGCGGATCGTCGGAGGTCCACTTGAGCTTTTTGTTCGTGGCGTTCTCCGGCAGGATCGCCGGGGCGAACCGGAAGGCTCCGACACCCGGATCGGCCGCGAAGTCGAATGTCTTGGACGTGGCGTCGAGCGTCAGGCTTTCGATGGGAATGCTGTTGTCCACGTCGTCGATCGTGAGACGGATCGCGTCGTTGACGTGCATGTCGTTGGCTTCGGCCGTGAGCGTCACTTCGCCGAAAGCCAGCGCCGTGACCAGACCGCTCTTGTCGACGGTGGCCACGTTGGTATTGGAGCTGTACCAAGCGATTCTCCGGTTGGTGGCGTCCGCCGGTTCGATCGTGACCGAAAGCTGGTACGTCTTGCCGGGGTTGAGGTGCAGTTCCCGAACGTCGATGCTTACTTTCTCGACATGGACGAATGTCTCCTCGTCGTCTTTGCAGCCGGAGTGGACGGCAGCGACGGCGGCGATCAGAAAAGCGTAAAGAAGTTTTTTCATATTTTAGGGTTTGTTTGTTGGTTGCATGCGGCGGATAAATCGCCTGATCCTGTAAGCAAAATTATCAGGATGAATATTTTTTGGCCCCCGTGTCGTGAAATAAATTAGCGGGAACGGTTTCGGGAACGGTTTGATTGGCCGGGAGCGTTCCCGAAAAAGTCCCAAAAAGGAAGAAAACCGCCCTGAAAAAACTTTTTCAGGACGGAATTGAGGCTGATTCTGCTATTCTGGGGATGCTTCTCCCGCTTCGCCGAATGTGCGTGCCGCTATTGCTGCGGCCTTACGTCGGTGGATTCGCGGATGTTGATCCGTGCGTCGAGTACCACCGTGCGGTCCGGAGCGTCGGGATTCTTGATCTTTTCCAGCAGCAGGTTAGCCGCCGTTTCGCCGATCAGGTCGAGGGGCTGGGCCACGGAACTCAGCTGCGGTTCGGTCAGCAGGGCCGACTGCGACTCCGAGAAGCCCATCACGGCGATCTGTTCCGGAATGCGGTAACCCCGTTTTTTGATCGCCTTGAGCGCCCCGATTGCGAGCTGGTCGTTGAAACAGAACACCGCGTCGGGAATGCGGTCGCCGTCGAGTATCGCGTTCATGGTTTCGAAGCCGCATTCGCGGGAGATGTCCCTGCATTGGACGAAGGTATCGGGCGCGGGGTCGATGCCGTGTTTGCTGAGCGCCTCCTTGTAACCTTGGTGGCGGGTGGCCGAATTGAAAATCCCTTTCGGTCCCATCAGGTGCAGCGGCCGGGTGCGCTTTGTTCCGTTGGCGTAGAGAACGTGCTCCACGGCGAAGAACGCCATCCGGAAATCGTCGATGACAACTTTGCTGGCTTCGACCTCGTTGCTCGGACGGTTGAAGAAGACGATCGGGATTCCGTTGTCGATCAGTCGCCGGTAATATTCGTCGTTGCGGCCCTTTTCGGTGACGGAAAGGATGATGCCCTCCACCATGCTGTTTTCCAGCAGATGCAGATTCTTGAGCTCGATCTCTGCGGATTCGCCCGACTGGGTGATCAGGACGTTGAATCCCTCCTTCTCGAAGACCTTCTGTATCTGGATGATGATGCGCGGGAAAAACGAATTGACGAATTCGGGTACGACGACGCCGATGACCTTCGAGCGTCTGCGTATCAGGTTCTGGGCGTACGGATTAGGCCGGTAGTTCATCTTTTCGGCCATTTCGAGCACCAGCCGTTTGGTCTCCGGCTTGACGTCGGAGTGATCGGCCAAAGCGCGTGAAACAGTGGATTTGGATATGCCCAGAGCTTGGGCGAGATCCTTTATCGTGGCATGTTTTATCATTTCCAGCTTTTTCACGCAAAATAGTATTTTTTTTACAGTTTACAAAAAATAAAAGATTCCCGCTTCCCGGAAGATTATTCGAGCACGGCGATAAATCCCCCATTCTCCGGCAACTGCACGCTGAGAGGTTCCGGCGCCGGCAGTGCGACCTCGGTCGTCTGCAGCGAACCGTCCGCCGCGTCGCGGACGATCTGCGCCTTTCGGGCCGTCGCGGGGATCAATCCGGCGGGAATCGTCACCGCGGTGGGAGCGGTGTTCACACCGGCTATGTACCACGTGCCGCCCTTGCGGCGGGCGATGACGGCCAGCCGCCCGATTTCGCTTTGCGGCAGTACGACCGTTTCGTCCCATACCGTCGGCAGGCGGCGGATGATGTCGAGCGCCGGGCGGTAACGCTCGTCGCCGGAGAGGACGAACGGATTTTCGGCGATCGTCAGCAGCGGCGAGTCGAGCAGCAGCGCGAACGCCAGCTGGTGGGCGGCCGTCGTGCCGCCGGGCATGGTGAATGCGACCGGAGTGTAGTCCGCGGCGCCCAGTACGCCGCGCGTGAAGGGCAGGGCCGCATTGTGGCTGGCCGGGATGTTCTGGTTTTCGTCGCCGGGGACGTAGCGGTCCGGATCGGGGGTGCGGCCTTCGTCCCGCATCCGCTTTTCGTAGTTGGCCGTGATGCGGTTGAGCTCGATGCCCCGGACGCCCTCGCGGGTGATTTCGTTGGGATAGGTGCGGATCTCGCCCGTCGGTTTCTGGCAGCCGTGGGGATTGACCAGCAGCCTGCGCCGCGCCGCATTTTTGAGCAGGTGGGTGTTGAAGTCGATCTGGCGTATGCCTTCGCCGTTCATGAAGTCCACCTTGACGCCCTTTATGCCGACCGCCGCGACCGAGTCCAGAAAGCTGCGCATCTGGCGGTAGTCGTCCGCCGGATCGTTGAGCTTCTCCCAATGGCGCCATACGAACAGCCCGACGCCGCGCGATTGGGCGTATCCGGCCAGCTCGTGCAGGAATTTCCATTTGTCGGGACGCTCTTCCCACCCGTCGTCGACGGTGCTATACTCGATGCCCAGCGATGCTGCGGTGTCGATCACCCGCTTTTCGCCTTCGAGGGTCATGAAGCCTCCGTCGATGCCGCTCCACCAGCTCCACAGCGAGCGTCCGGGGACGATCCACGACGTGTCGGCGAACAGTTCCGGGTCGGGAGCCGGGTTGAGACTGGTGATGATGTCGGTATTTACCAGTGCGTCGAGGTCGCGGGCGATGATCGTGACGCGCCACGGGGTGACGATGTCGCCTGATAGCTCGAATCCCTCCTGTTCGGTGAAGTCGGCCCGCAGGCTGGCTCCGGGTTCCGCGCGCAAACGCATGCCGCTGTAGTCGTACAGCGCGGCTTCGGCTATCATCACGTATTCGTCGGGGGGGGCGGTAGAGCAGCGGCATGGTCTGCACCGGTCCCTGCCGGGAGACGATGTGCAGGCTGTCGGCCGTCGTGGATATCCACTCTCCGGCATAGGTGAGCAGTTTCCACCCGGAATTCCGCTCGGCGAACCAGACCCTGCTCTGGTGGGGCGGCCGCCATTGGGCCGCTTCCCCGTTGACGGTCCGCGTGCCGTCTCCCGGCAGGACGAACCGGTAGGCGAAGCCGTCGTCGTAGAGACGCGTCTGGAGCCGGTATTTATAGCCCGAAGGACGGTGCGTCACGTCGAAGAGGTATTCGTTGCACCGCCCCTCCGATACGGCTTTGCGTCCCGTGACGGAGTAGGTCTCGTCGATTTTCCGCGTGCCTGCCGGGCGCAGGGCCGCATCGCGGAACAGCTCCGTGCCGTCGACGGTTACGCCCATGGCCGAGGTGTCGATGACCGTGCGGCCGTCGTGGGTTACGGTGTAGTACAACCCCTCCTTGCCGGCGAATACCTCTGCCCGGATGTTGCCCGAAGGGCTTTTTTGTGCGGTGCCGCCGCAGCCTGCGGACAGAAGGGCCATGAAGGCGAAAAATGCTGTTGTTCTCACGTTGCGTTATTTTTTAAGTTCCAGAGTTTCCCATTCGATGATTCGGCCCTGCCGGGTGAGGGCTTTTACCGTTATTTCCGTCCGCTCCCCGTCGATGGGTGCCGTATGTTCGAACGGATAGTAGGTGTCTTCGGTCGTTCGTCCGTCTACGGTGAACCAGACTTTCCGCAACTGCGTGTCGTCTTGGGTGAAATAGACGAATACGTTGTTTGCGGCCCGGCCGAAACCGACCCGCATGCAGCGTACGGCGTCGTCCTGCGTTGCGGCGTAAGGGGTTTGCCAGCGCGTCTCTGCGGTGAAGAGTGCGGCGAGCTGCGGCCGGACCGGGGGCGGGGTTTCGATCCTGACCGCGGCGATTCCGTTTCCGGCGACGCGGACCGTGAAACGTCCGTCGGCGAGCTGGCCCGATGCGCCGCTGCCGCCTATGACCTGCGTCCTGTAGTGCCCTCCGTCGGAATGTCCGCTCAGGGCGTAGTCCAGCGCGACGTCCGTTTCGACGGTTTCAGCAGACTGGTTCATGAAAACGATATACAGCGCGTCGTCGTCGACGGCCGAAATGTAGTTGAGCTGCCGGTCGGCCGGCGTCGCCAGCCCCGTCGGCATCCACAACCGGGCTTCGCGGCCGTAGATTGTGCCGGGGAGGTGACCGTAGAACTTGCTTTGCAGGTAGGCGTATCCTTCGATGAATTCACCCGGAAAATCCACCTTCCCGCCGCTCCGGAAGAGGGCCTGCGTGACGAGAAAATCGTAAAGCAGCGATATGTGCGGCATGATGTGGTTGTAGTGGAAGGAGTTGGCGCCCAGTTCCATGTGGCCACGGAGCGGATAGTCCGCCTTTTCGTATACGGTCGTGCGGGCCGTGTTGATGTGGTAGCCCGGAAAATTGCGGTAGCGGCCTATGACGGCGTGGTCCGCCGTGCGTGCCAGAAACCCGTCGCCCGTGTAATGCGCCAGCCGCAGCGTCCACGCAGCGTAGTTGGCCATGAAGATACCCCGGTGTCCGGTGCTCGTGCCGGAGGATTCCGGGGTGAGTCCGATTTCCGAAAGCCGCCATGCCGGGACCCGTTCGGCGGGAGCGTCCATCTGCGCATGTCCTTTCGACTTGAGGTATTGGTAGTGCGGGGCTTTCCCGTCGGGATTGACCAAAATATCCCGGTCCGGGACGGCGGGGGAGTACCAGACGTACTGCGTGTAGAGTTTCGCCCCGCGGCAGCCGGCGTGTCGATGCGCCGACGGATGTAAAGGTCGGCCCCCGCGACGGCTTTTTTCAGGTATCCGGGCTTTCCGGTGGCCCGGTAAAGGTGCATGGCGTTTCTCCATGTGCCGCCCTGCTCGACGACGTCCAGATTGCGGACGCGCGTGGAGTGGTACTCTTTTCCGGCGAAGGAGAGCAGGTAAGGCGCATTGTCCTTGAGGATGCTGTTGAGCGCCGTCAGTTCCGAGACCGGGCAGCAGGGGCCGTTCATGCGCCGCGAAGGGTACTGGATGTCCTGCGTCGAATCGGCGCAGAAGAGCAGCTTCTCGCGGGAAAGCACGTATTCGTATACCGGAAGCGCCCTTTCGAGAAGCATCGTCCGGTTGTCGTTCAGGACGGCGATTTCCAGCGGATTGAGACTCGAAACGTTTTTCACCGCGCCCGGAACGTCCGTCGCATAGGTGCAGCCCTTTTCCTTGTCCAGAAAACGGCTGTAGGGACCGAGTACGTAGGAGATCATGTTTTCGATCGTCCCGTTGAGCGAACCGAGCGCATTGTTCCGGTTGGCTGTGAAGCCGAACAGACGCTCTGCGACATTTTGGAGCGCATCCGTGGTGTCGCCCCGCTCTCCGCAGAGCAGTGCGGAAAAGACGAGTTTCCCGCCCGGAGCCGTTTCGGAGCCGATGCCGCCCGGAACCGGGGCGAACAGCATCGGCGAGGCCAATCCCTGCCGGTCGCGCACGGCGACGCCGAAACGGCTGTTGGCGGCCGTCGGCAGCGGATCGAACGGGAATTCGGCGGGGTGGGCCAGAATGCCGTATGTCGCGTTGCGGTAGGTGACGAACGCCGAAGGGACGGGACACCGGAACGCGAGCGTGAGGTAACTTTTGTCGGGGAACCGTTTCTCCTGCCAGATCAGCGGCTGCCAGATTTCGTCGGTCCGTTTCGGGTCTCTCCCCGCAAAACCGGTGAATCCGACCGAATACCAGCCTCCGGTTTTCGCCGTGAGGCGGTAGGTGAGCAGGGGCCGGCCCGTCGCGGTGTCGGCCGTCAGCTCCGCCGCGATGCTGAAAAGGTCGTTTTCGGGGTAGCCGAAAGTGACCTTGTCCGTTCCTTCCGCACGGTGGGAGACGGGGCGGACGACGATGATGCGCCCTGCGTTGAAGAGGTCGGCTGTCCGCGATTCGACGGAGCCTTCGAGGATTTCATCGTCGAAGCCGTCACCCGACTGATCGGCCCTGCGGTCCGTACGGTTCAGTTCCGGGCGGTCGCTGAGCCATGTAGCCACGTTGTACTGAACGTCGGGGATGCCCGCCGGACGCATTCTCAGCTGCGGATCCGCTGCCGAAAAGAGGACCGTGAATTCCGGCAGGTAGTCGGGCAGGAGGTGCTGCCCGCCGAACACGACCGTATGGTCGGGTTTCACCCTGAATTCCTGCGCCTGCGCCGGGCGGCACGCTCCCGCCGCGGCCAGTATGATCAGCAGTATGCGGCCGGTCTTGGTCATTGTTCGAGGTCGAATTTCAGGGTCTGTATTCCGTAGCCCGGCAGGGTGATGCCGAACGCTCCGTCGCCGCCGGGCGTGATTTTGCGTCCGGTTGCGGGATCGTCGGCCGAAGCGGTGCCGATGCGCCTGCCGGCGATGGCCGCGGGGTGCACCGTCAGCGCCGTATGCTGGGGCCGTGGCGTGCTGTTCATCAGGATCAGGAATAGCCTGTTCCGGTCCGTCGTCAGGGCCGACAGAATTTCGATGTCGGTGTTGTCGGCGTCGAACAGCCCTTTGACCATGATTGGATTCGCCTGCTCGCCGTATACGGTTCCCGGTTCGAATCCGAAGATGCGCTGCGGACCGACTTTCGGGGTCATGAAACCGCGGGGGAACGAGATTCGGCGGCCGCTCCGCATTTCGGCTTCGGCGAAGACGTAATCGGCGATCCACCCCAGCTGCCACCACGCATGATGCGGGAAGGGACCGGGACCCCGGTCGAACTGGCTCCAGTAATAGGTCGCCATGTGCGTGTCCGGTGCGAGGTGCGCTTCGCGCGCCGTAGCCGCGGCCCGTGCGAGGTCGAGGAAGAGCCGGTCTGCGGTCTCTTCGTACAGCCTTACGAACATGCCGCAGTGGCTGGTGAGCAGGATCGGGCCGCTCTTGACCGCCGACCCGGCGCAGCCGCCGTGCTCGAAGCAGAGACCGACCTGACTGATCTGCCACTCCTGCATCTTCCGCCCTTTGTACTCGATTTCTCGGTCGCCCGGCGTCGGATGCGTGTAGATCGACGTGGCGTACATCCGGGCCGTGCGGAGCGCGGCGTCGCGGTATCGGGCCTCTCCGGTCAGGCCGTGCATGTCGAGCAGGGCCTGCACGGCCTGTCCCGTGGCGAAGTCGTTGATGAAGCGCGCGTCGCCGCAGACCCCGGTGAAGGCTCCTTTGTCCACGGCATTGCGGACGAACCAGTCGGCGCCCCGCACCGCGGCGTCGAGGTATTTGTGTTCGCCGAGCAGCTTATAGGCGACGACGAAGCCGTAAAACGTGGGCCGGAGGTCTTTCAGGTCGGTGAACAGCGGTTCCCCGTCGTGTTTGCCGTAGGCCACGGCAAAACCGCCGTCGGCCTGCTGCAACGACAGCAGCCGTTCGGCTCCGGCCCGGAAACTGCTGCGCAGCAGCGAGTCGTTCCGTTCGAAGAGCAGGATGTTGCCCAAGTCCATGAGCGTATAGTACGTGATGCCGATCGGTTCGATATGGTCGCCCCACTCTTCGACGAATTTTTGCTTTTTCCACAGGTAATACTGTCCCATGGCCGCGCCGTGGTTGGGATCGCCGGCTGGGGCCTGCTGCATCAGTTTGAAGTTGCGCATGTAGGGAAGCCGCTCCTCGGTAAGCCGCGGATCGCCGGTCATCGAGGCGAGCATCCACGATGCGCCGATGTCGGAATTCTTCATGGCGTCGCGGTCGGCTTCGACGACTCCGCCCAGATAGTCCTGCGCTCCGATGGTCAGCCCCTTGTAGTCGGCGGTCCGCCAGAAGGAGAGCGAGTCGTCGAGAATGTAGTCCCAGATCGCTTCCATGCGCTTGTAGAGCGGAAGGGTCGTATGTTTGAGCGCGAGGGAGTTGCCCAGACCGTAAATGTCGTAAACGGCGTGTTTGTGCGCTTCGTACCACCCCTTGTCCGTCATGCTGACGCGGAATCCGAACCGGACGGAGTCTCCCGCCTGCTTTTCGGACCCCTCCTGTCCGAGCACCGGATAGTAGAGCGTCGGGGAGAGTTCTCCCTGCCGGTTCATGTGCGAAAGGCCGCACCGCCACGAGATGCCGTGCGTGCGCTTGCCGCCGCTGTATTCGGAGCGGGAGTAGCCGCTGTCGGGGATCAGCGCCAGTGTATTGCCCGCTTTTTCGGTCATGGACGTGATCATCGTGGTGACCGTATTGTCGTTGCATATGACCGGCAGGTGGGGCAGTCCCTGTCCGTACATGTAGGCGAGGTGGAATACGGGCTGGATGTAGTCGCCTTGGAAAAAGCCCGGCACGACGCTCCAGCCGAGCCGCTCTTCGGGGAGTACGGCCAGCGTGGGCGTGCTTACCGAATAGTAGCCCTTGCGCGCCGGGTAGAACACGCTTTCGATGCGTATGTCCGCCGGATAATCCGGGTCGGGACTCCATGTCGTGCGCAGGCGGCCCAGTTCGTTTCGGGCTTCGAAGCAGACGGCGCGCCCCTCTTTCCAGCCTTTTTCGGGGTAGAAGCGCAGCGCTTCGCCCGCGCGGTTCATCGGCACGGAAGAGACCGCCCTGTTGAAATCCTTGGCGATGTAGTGGAACCGCGCGATGTCGAAGTTCATGGTGTCGCCGCCGCGGTTGGTGATCGTTTCCGGCTCCGCCGAGGGCTTTTCGCTGCTGAAGAGTATCGTATACGCCCCATCGGGCACTCCCCAGCAGCGGCCTTTGCGGTCGGCGATACGTGAGATTTTCCATCCTTCCGCGGTCTGCTCCCAGCGGATTTCCAGCCCTTTGTTTCTGACGGCCAGTTCGTCGGAGGGCGTGCAGGCGGCCGACAGCAGCAGGACGAATGCGGAGAATATTTTGAAGTGCGGTTTCATGGTTGCGGTTTCCGGTTCGAAGTTATGCAATTTATTCGACAATGATCCCCATCAGGGCCTTGTGCCTTCCGGGTTCGGAGTCTTCCGGCCAGAAGCGTATCGAGCGCAGCGTGTGCGGGGCGTCCAATGCAATCGTATTGCAGCTCTGGTGGTTGCCTTCCGTGCGGAACAGGAGGTTCCCGTCGCCGTCGGTAATGCGGTAGTTGCGGATGCACTGGGGCATCACCGAATCGAAATGCTCCATTTGCACGTTCTCCAGTGCGTGGTCGAAATCGGTGTCGAAGAACAGCCTGATTTGCCGGACGGTCCGCTCTTCGCCCAAGTCGATGCGGACCGACGGCGTTCGGTCGTCGGGGGCAGGGATCCAGCCGTTGGGCTGTATGTAGGGCCGGAAGTAGCCGTTGAGGAGGTTTTCGGCTCCGAAGCAGGTCAGCGGCGCGGAGAATTCGAGCGCGATGTTTTTCCCTTCGGGACGGCGCTTTGGGCACCAGAATTCGAACGCATCGACTCCGATGTCTTCCGGCGGAGTCTGCCTGCCGAAGTTGGAGACCGCGGGATTGACGGTGTTGAATACCGAAGTCAGGCCGGAAACGATCTCCGAACTCATCGGAATGCTTACGTCGGGATTGGCCATGAAGCAGATGAAGACGTACTGCGGCGCGTCGTAGCGCATTCCGAAATCGACGGTCAGTCTGTTTTCTCCCTTCCGGAGGTCGAAAACGAGCCGCTTGTCGGTCGTGTCAGGAGTGTAGTTGCCCCTGCGCGACGAACTGCGCAGTTCGACCGTCAGCCGGGTCGCCTTGTCCGCTTGCACGGTGAGACCGACGGCCGGAACCGGGCCGCCGACCGGGATAAGCTCGGCGGCGGAGCAGTCCAGCCGGAAGCGGGTGCCGTCGGGGTGCAGCCGTTCGAGCGCAAATTCGCTGGATGCGCTGATCCGGGCCTTCGGGGGCAGCATGCCGCGACCGAACCGTTCGCCCGGCAGGAAGTGTCCGGTGCGGAGCAGTGCGGACTGCAGCTGGCCGATACGCTCCCGGCCGATAAGGTCGGCCGGTTTGAGGTGGTCGCGCAGGGCGATTGCGGCCGCCGTGCCGATCGCCTGCCCGCCGTGTGCGGCGGTGCACATGACGCGCGTGGAGCCGTTGGCCACATGGCTGACGCTGATGATACGGCCTCCGATGAAGAGGTTGTCCGCATCGGGCGTCACCAGACAGCGGTAGGGAATCTGGTAGATGCCCTTGCTGTGCCACTGGTTGCAGGCGCGCCCTGCGCCGTAAACGCCGTCGGCGGGGTGCAGGTCGATCGACCAGCCGCCGAACGAAACGGCGTCGTAGTGCTCGTGCTGTTCGATGATGTCCTGCTGGGTCAGCATGTAGTAGCCCTTGAACCGCCGGCTTTCGCGTTTGCCGGGGAAAAGCCCGACCCATTCGAGCGTGTAGTTCTCCGTCTCCGGGTACTTGCCCGAATTTTTGATGTGATTCCAGACGCCGTAGACGATTTTCCAGAGTTCGAATTTGATTATTTCGGTATCCCGGATCGTGTCCAGCCGTCCGCCGTACTCCAGCCACCAGTATTTGCAGCCGTGCTGCGAGGTGCTGAAATACTCCGGATTCCGGAGCCGGGGAATCAGCTCCTCGACCTCCTTCAGGGCGAATTCGGGAGCTTCGAAGCGTACGGGACGCCCCGTGTCCTTGATGTAGAACAGGATGCTGTGCCCCAGCAGCTCGCCGTATCGGGTCTTGTCGGGCGCGAACTTCTCGCCGTATTCTTCGCGGTCCTCGGCTCCCATGCGGTATTCGGCTCCCGCCATGTAGGCGAGTGCGCCGTCGCCCGAACAGTCGGCGAAAAGATCGCCTTCGATCGTGTGGTGCGTTCCGGTCTGCGGATTGAACGCCGTGACCGATCTGACGGTGCGGCCGGACATTTCGGCGTCGTATACGCACGTGTTGAGGTAAAGCGTGATGTTCGGTTCGGAGAGCACCTTGTCGATGAGCACCATGTCGAACAGCACGGGATTGCCTTCCTGGTTGCGGAAGGTGTTCTCGACCAGTATTTCGTCGATGACGCCCCCTTCGCGCGACCAGCGGTTGTTGTTGCCCATGTGCGAGGTCGCTCCCAGCGCCCACAGGCGGACTTCGCTCGAAGCGTTGCCGCCCAGCACGGGACGGTCCTGAATCAGCGCGACGTCGGCGCCCGCACGGGCCGCGGTAATGGCGCAGCATACGCCGGTAAGGCCTCCTCCCACGATCACCAGACTGTGACGGCTGTGTACTTTCGCCGGTTTGCGGCTTTTTTCGAATTCACCGATAAACATATGTTATTTGTTTTTTGTCGTGAGGAAAATCAGGCCGCCCAATACCGTCAGGACGATACCCGTCGTGAGGGGAACGAGGGTTTCCCCGCCGGACAGGAGCGCGATCAGGGAGATGAAACAGCCCGAAATCGCCGCTCCGGCGCCGATGATGCGGATGCTGTTGTTGTTATCCGTGCCGGCGTCCTCGGCGGCGGGCGCCGCTGCGTTCTCTGCCGCAGGCATCGGAACGCAGACGCGCGAGCCGGAGAGTTTGTGATAGATTTCATAGCCGGCCAGCAGCAGCGCGGGGAAGAGCACCCCGACCAGCATCTCTTCGGCCCGGCTGAGCGAGAAGCCGACGACCGCAGGTGTGATGAATTTGAGAACGGCGTTGACGGTCAGACTGGTGACGGTCGTGCTGAGGATCGCCCTGCCGTTCAGGTTCTTGGAGAAGAGGCTCCAGATCAGCGGCAGGTAGAGGGGCACTCCGGTGAGTGCCGCCACGCTGATGACGACGTTGACGATGCCGCCCATGTTGGGGATGAGCAGCGCCACGGCGATGGCCAGCACCCCGAAGCCGAGCGTGGAGATGCGGGCGACTTTCATCAGCGTCGTCTCTCCGGCGGCGGGGCGGAGGCGTTTGAAGATATCGTTGGTGAAGACGCCTGCCGAGATGTTCAGCGTGGCGTTCAGCGAACTTGCGGTCGCGAAGATCATGCCGCCGAGCATGAGTCCGAGCATGCCGGCGGGCATCGTCTGCTTGCACATCAGCAGGTAGGCGTTTTCGTTTTCAAACCCCGAAAGTCCGGGTTCGAAGACGCGGTAGATCATCGGCGGCAGCATCCACAGGATCGGACTGAAGGTATACAGCACGCCGAACAGCACGCCGACCTTTTTCGCGTCTCTGGGCGTGCGCACGCTCGTATATCGCTGGACGTAAGCCCAGTTTCCGCCCAGAAAGAAGAGGTTGTAGAGCATGAACGCGACGATGAACACCCAGTTGTATTCTCCCGCGAAGAGCGTGAAGAATCCCTCCGGAACCCGTGCGAGGAACTCCGGGACGCCGCCCACTTCGCCGAATGCGAGCGGAATGACGATGATGACCGCGGCGAAGAGGATGATGAATTGCAGCACGTCGGTCACGACCACGGCGCGAAGGCCGCCGAGCGAGACGTATATCATGCAGAACACGCCGAGTATCAGGATGCTGGACGAGAGCGGAATCCCGGCGGCCACTTCGATGATTTTGGCGATCGGATAGAGGAAGGAGCCGGTGGTGAAGATCGAGATGAAAAGGAAGATGTAGGTGTAAAGCTTCTGCGTCGAGGCTCCGTAGCGGCGTGTGATGTATTCCGCGGCGGTGAGACAGCCCGTTTTGTTCCAGCGCGGGGCGATAAGCAGGCCGACGGCGAATCCGGCCGCGGCCATCGTGAGCTGTATGGTGACGGCGACGAAGCCCATCGAGTAGGCGATCGACCCCCATACCACGAACGTTCCGGCCGAGAAGAAGCCCATGAACAGCGACAGTCCGCTGATCCACCAAGGGACGTTGCCGCCTCCGGCGAAAAAACTCTTCATGTTTTTGCCGGTCGAGGAGAACAGCGAACCGACGAACATGATGCCCGCCGCAAAGACGGCGATGGTTATGTAGTCCAGAATTTCCATAGTTCAGGTTGTAGTTTACGAACAAAAATAGAATTTGCCGGAAGATATTCCGCACGATCGGCGAATAAAATCTTCGGGAACGATTTCGGGAACGATTGCGATTGCCGGGAGCGGTTGCGGAGTTGCCGGATGCGGGGGCCGGGTGGGGTTTCGGTTCGCAGGCGGAGCCATTGTGCCGAACCGAATTATTGCTATCTTTGCAGGGCGGCCGGACGTCTCAGGCGGACTGCGGCGGCGGATCGCATTATAAATATATATGGTAAGCATCATCGTAGCCGTCGCCGAAAACGGCGTGATCGGCGATAAGAACGCCCTGTTGTGGCATATTTCCGAAGACCTGAAATACTTCAAGTCCGTTACGTCGGGCCATCCCGTCGTCATGGGGCGCAAGACCTACGAGTCGCTCGGACGGCCGCTGCCCAATCGGACCAATGTGGTCGTCACGCGGCAGGAGATGGAGATTCCGGGATGCAGGGTGGCCCATTCGCTCGAAGAGGCGGTGGCGCTGTTCCCGGCCGAAGAGGAGGTCTTCGTCATCGGCGGCGCGCAGATTTATGCGCAGGCCCTTCCGCTGGCCGGCCGCTTCTACCTGACGCGGGTTTTCCATGCCTACGAGGGCGATACGCATTTTCCCGCATGGAACGACGCCGAGTGGCGGCTCGTGTCGTCCGAGTCGTTCGCTTCGGGCGCGAATTATCCCTATCCCTTTGCGTTCGAGACCTACGAACGGCGGCGAAATTAGGTATTTATACCACTGCACGGCTCGGCCGTAATCCCTACCTTTGCAGACGCAAAGGTTTTTTTATGCACATGCCGGACGCTTTTTTTCGCACTGCGCGGCGAATGCAGGCGACTGCCGGACCGGATGCGGGAAGCGGTGCAAATCCGCCGGGCAGTCCGGACCGCATGCGGCGATTCGGTGCCGGCGGAAGGGCGAACGAACAAAGAAAAGAGAAAAATGGCAAAATATTTCGACATGCTGATGGAGGACGTGCGGATGAAGGAGGGCCTTCAGTCGTGCATGAACTGCGGCGTCTGCACGGGCGTCTGTCCGGCTGCCGAGTTCTACAATTACGATCCCCGTCAGATCGTAAACATCGTGCAGACACGCGATGACGACGCCATCGAGGAGCTTCTGAAGAGCGATACGATCTGGTACTGCGGCGAGTGCATGTCGTGCCGTCCGCGCTGTCCGCGCGGCAACACGCCGGGCTATGTGATTCAGGCGCTGCGGACCCTTTCGCAGAAGCTGGGGTTCTTCGTCGAGAGCGAAAAGGGCCGTCAGCAGCTGGCGCTCAAGCGTATCATCGGCGAGAACATCCTCCGCACGGGTTACTGCATCGTCCCGCGGCTCGTCAAACCGGAACTGCACCCCGAACAGGGAACCGTGTGGCAGTGGATTTACGATAACGACAAGGAGATTTACGGTCAGTTCACGCCGGTCTACATGCGCCACGGCGCGGGTGCGCTGCGCCGTCTGGACGAGAAGTCGCTCGACGAGATTCACCGGATTTTCGAGGTCAGCGGCGGCAAGGAGATGTTCGACGCCATCGAGGAGCACTCCGACCGCAAGGCCCGCGAACTGGGTTACGAAGAGGGAGCCGATCAGAAGTACATGATGGACGTCTTCCTCAATAACAGCAACGAACACTATTAGCAGATGATAAAACGAAAGAGTTGGCAGGATTACCAGAAGGAGATTGCCGACGACCACTACTATTACGCCCGCAGCTGTATCCGCCAGAATTTCTTTCCCGGCAGCGAGAAGCTGTTCATCGACATGCTGCGCAACGATCTGGGCAAGGACCTGACGGACGATCCGCTGCACTCGTCCTGCACGGGCATCGGCTACCACTCGGACATCGTGCCGCTCGAAACGATCATGACGGTCGTGGCGCGGCAGTTCGCGCTGATGACCGAAGCCGGGTATGAAAACCTCGTTTCGTCGTGCATCACTTCGTTCGGCGTCTACACGGAGATTCTGGCCACATGGCACGAGTTCCCGGAGACCGAGGCGAAGACCCGCGAGAACCTTTACAAGGCCACGGGGCGCGAATTCAAAAAGCCTGCGAGTCTGGCCCACACGTCGGACGTCGTCTTCCACTTCCGCGAGCAGATCGCCGCACGGGCCAAACACCGGCTGGTCAATGCCCAGACGGGCGAACCGCTGAAGGTCGTGGAGCATATCGGCTGCCACTACGCCAAGATATTCCCCAAATCGGGTATCGGCGGATCGGAATTTCCCTACGTGCTGGCCGGCATGGTCGAGTCGTGGGGCGGCGAGTGCGTGGACTATCCCGAACGGCGGCATTGCTGCGGCTTCGGGTTCCGCAACTATCTGGTGCAGGCCAACCGCGGCTATTCGATCGCCAATTCGCACAAGAAACTGGAGAGCATGGCCCCTTACAAGCCCGATTTCATCGTGGCCAACTGTCCGGGGTGCGCGATGTTCCTCGACAAGTGGCAGTACACGATCGCCGAGATGGAGGGGACGACTTACGGCCAGAACGGCCACGGGATTCCCGTCCTGACCTACGAGGAGATGGCCGGTCTGGTGCTCGGTTACGATCCTTGGGTGCTGGGCATGCAGATGCATCAGGTCGACGTCGAACCCCTGCTGGACAAGATGGGCGTCGAGTACGACCCCGCGGCCAAATACCTCGGCCGCAACGGAAAATATATCGGTAAACCTGCGTCGGCGGTGGTGAACTGCTGCCCGACGGACACAATATACGACATCAGAGAGTAATGAAACGAGTGGCAGTCATAGGCGGCGGCGTTGCGGGCATGCAAACGGCCCTGCGTCTGGCAGAACAGGGCATCGAACCTGTAATCATCGAAAAGGAGGCCGAATTGGGCGGCAAACTCCGGGGCTGGCACGTGCTGTTCCCGTCGTTTACCCCGGCGTCGGAGATTCTCACCGAACTGCGCCGCCGCGTCGCGGAGCGCGGTATCGAGGTGCTGACGCAGACCGAAGCCGCCGGGTTTACCCGCGAGGGCGTGCGGCTGACCGACGGGCGTACGATCGCGTGCGACTCGGTGGTGTTGTGTTCGGGATTCACGCTGTTCGACGCGTCGATCAAGGAGGAGTACGGCTACGGCATCTACGACAACGTCTTTACGACGGTGGACATCGAGCGGATGCTCAACGAAGGCCGTGTGGCCAAGGCCGACGGCTCGCGTCCCAAGCGCATCGCTTTCCTGCACTGCGTGGGTTCGCGCGACGAAAAGGTCTGCCAGCAGCACTGTTCCAAGGTGTGCTGCATTACGGGCGTGAAGCAGGCGATGGAGATGAAACAGTTGTTTCCCGACGCCGACGTCTTCAATTTCTACATGGACATCCGCATGTTCGGCCCCGGATACGAAGAGATGTACCGCGAGGCGCAGCAGAAATACAACATCCACTTTATCCGGGGACGTATTTCGGAAGCCAGCCCGACGATCGACGGCCGCGTGCAGATCAAGGCTGAGGATACGTTGACGGGACGTCCGCTGCGCATGAGCGTCGACATGCTGATTCTGATTGTCGGCATGCGGGCCAATGACGACAACGCCGTGCTGGCCGAAGGCGCGGGCCTGCACCGTGCGCCGAGCGGTTTCATGGCGCCGCGCGACATGTTCTTGGGCAACGTGAAGAGCAACGTGGAGGGCATTTTTTACGCCGGAACCGTCACGGCGCCGAAGAATATCGGCGAATCGTTGAACGAAGCAACGGCCGCTGCCGACGCTGCGGCCCGATATCTGGGGGCATAGCGTATGGCGGCGATCAATTTCGGATATACCATCTCCAAGCCGCGGGCGATCGACATCGACCGCAACAACCTGCGCAAGAGCGACGAAATCCTGCACGAAATGCCGGAGCTGCAGGCCTGCATCGGATGCGGGGCCTGCACGGCGGTCTGCACGGCCGGAAATCTCACGGAGTTCAATTTCCGCAAGGTTCACACGCTCGTCCGCCGCGGCGAGTATCAGGGTGCCTACGAGGAGATGAACAAATGCATGCTCTGCGGCAAATGCCGGCTGGTGTGTCCGCGCGGTATCAACACGCGCGGCGTAGTCATGCTTATCAAACGTAAACTGGGAGACTTCTGACGATGACTTTTTTCGCACCATTCTGCATACCGTTCATGGTCGGCGCGGCCGTGATGTTCGTCGTACTGCTCTGGAAGTGGGGTTCGTGGCTCTACCTGCTGCCCCGCGCCGACAAGAAACGGATTCTGTTCGGACTGCCGACGCGCCGTACGCTGGCGGCCGTGTGGGAGGTGATCAGCGAATCGCTGCTGCACCGCCGCATCTTCAAGGTCAATCCGCTGCTGGGCTACATGCACATGAGTCTGGCTTTCGGCTGGTTTCTGCTGATTGCCGTGGGGTGGATCGAGACCATCGCCTACCTCGGATTCCGTTATGTGCCGCTGCAGGGACACGTCTTTTTCAAATATTTCGCCACGGGGCTGGAACATAAGCCCGTGTTCGACTTCCTGATGGACCTGCTGCTGCTCTTCGTCCTTTCGGGCGTGGCGCTGGCTTGGGGCAAGCGCGTTTACTCGCGGGCGATGGGCATGCGGCGTACGACCAAGCACTTGCTGGGCGACCGCGTGGCCCTCTCGGCGTTGTGGTTCGTCTTCCCGGTGCGCCTGATCGCCGAGAGCACGACCTGCGCCCTTTACGGCGGCGGAGGATTCCTGACGGGGGCGGTCGGCGCGTGGATGGCGGAGCACGTCAGCACGCTCGCGCTGATGAATCTCGAAAGCGCGGCATGGTGGGCCTATTCCGCATGCCTCGGTATTTTCTTCGTGGCGTTGCCGTTCTCGCGGTATATGCATATCTTTACCGAGATTCCCCTGATTTTCCTGCGGCATTACGAACTCCGCTCGACCGAAAAGGAGGGTTCGTTCGATCATTTTCAGGTCGAAGCATGTTCGCGCTGCGGTATCTGCATCGATCCCTGTCAGTTGCAGAGCGTGCTGGGAATCAATGACGTGCAGTCGGTCTATTTCCTGCGCGACCGCCGTTACCGGATGCTGCGGCTGGCGACGGCCGACAACTGCCTGATGTGCGGGCGCTGCGCCGAAAAGTGTCCTGTGGACATAGACCTGAATACGCTGCGGCTCAACTCGCGCGATACGATGCGCAACGTGCCCGACGAGAAGCGTTACGACTATTTCAAAGGGCTGGATCGCTCCTCGGGAGAGGGCAAGGTGGGCTATTTCGCGGGGTGCATGACCCTGCTTACGCCCCGTACGATGTCGGCGATGGACAAGGTGTTCCGCGCCGCGGGCGAAGAGGTATGGTGGGCCGACCGCGAAGGCGGCGTCTGCTGCG
>ERZ779894.888-NODE-888-length-33217-cov-19.457089_pt1 | contig 33217 bp, 28 predicted proteins | sample MGYA00511587_ERZ779894 | MGnify/ENA primary metagenome ERZ779894 (study PRJEB29588, sample SAMEA2160490) | human gut metagenome | biome: human gut; feature: human-associated habitat; material: faeces | place: Denmark | collected 2008/2010 ... | reverse complement strand
GCCCGCCCGCCTTGACCGCTTCGAGGCAGTCGTCCGACGCGGTTTCCGCCCACGCCACGGCCAGCGTGCGCATGGCGCGGCTCTGGAACCCGAGGAGCTGTTCGGCGACCTGCGCGTCCTTGCCGTCCGGGGCGCACATCGTGCGCACGATCTCCGGGGCGCCCTTCACACAGAGGATGCGGCGGCCCGAGATGCCGCTTTCGATGATCGTCGCCATGTATTTGCGTTCGGTCGAGAAGGTCAGCCGGTTGACGATCTTCGCTTCGGCGCGCAGCGGTTCGTAGTCCTCGCCTCCGGCGCGCATCCATTCGAGCAAGGCCCCTTCCGTGGGGTTGCCGATGATATGGCCTTCGGCGTCGAGGAACGCCGTGGTGTTCAGGGCCACGACCTCGGCGAATTCCCGTGCGGGAAGCGTGTCGTAGCGGATCAGTTCCTGCACGTGCATGCGGTTCTGGGTCAGCGTGCCGGTCTTGTCGGTGCAGATGACCGTCACGGCGCCCATCGTCTCGCAGGCGTGCATTTTGCGCACGAGGTTGTTGGTCTTCAGCATCCGTCGCATGGACATCGCCAGCGACAGCGTGATCGACATCGGAAGCCCTTCGGGCACGGCCATGACGATGATGGCCACCGAAACCATGAAGATTTGCAGCACGTGCTGCGAGATGGTCAGCCAGTCGCTCTCGAGCAGCCCGCCCGCGAAGATCGCCTTTCCGAGCATCACGCAGAAGATAAGCGCCGAAAGGAGGATGCCCAGCCGGCCGATCAGACGCGAGAGGCGCGTCAGCTGACGGTCGAGGGGCGTCTGCTCTTCGCTCTGCACGGTCGACTGCTCCGTGACGCGTCCGGCTTCGGTCGCATCGCCCACGGCCGTTACGACCATCACGCCGTAACCGTCTGCCACGGTCGTGCCGCGCAGCACCGCGTTTGAGGGATAGGTCGCCTCGGGGTCGAAGTCGGCTTCGTTGACCGTCTTGTCCACCTCGGGTTCGCCCGTGAGCGTCGATTCGTTGATTTTCAGCGATACGGCCTCGACCAGTTCGCCGTCGGCGGGAATCGTCTCGCCGCTCTCGATGTAGACCACGTCGCCCGTGACCACGTCGCGTCGCGGAATTTCGCGGATCGACCCTTCGCGCATCACCTTCACGGGGATGTCGTCGTTCACTTGGTTGAGCCTCCGGAAACGCCGCTGGGCATCCCATTCGAACCAGAATCCGACGCAGGTGGCGAGGATGATGGCGCAGATGATGCCCACCGATTCGGTGAAGTCCTTGTGGACGAATCCGATGATGAGCGACAGCACGGCGGCCAGCAGGAGGATGCGGATGATCGGGTCGCGGAATTTTTCCAGCAGCAGGCGCCAGGCCGAATCGTCCTTCGGCGGGGTGATGACATTGTCGCCGTGACGCCGGCGGCTTTCGTCGATTTGCGGGGTAGTCAGTCCTTTGGGGTTGTAGCGAATCATCGGGTATTATAGTTTGTGTACGGAAAATTGTCGTGTCGAGGCGTCGAGCCGCACGGCGATGAACAGCAGGATCGTGAAGGCGATGAGCGACGAGCCTCCGTAGCTCATAAACGGCAGCGGAATGCCCATCACGGGCATCAGGCCGATGGTCATGCCCACGTTGACCAGCACGTGGAACAGCAGGATCGCCGCCACGCAGTAGCAGTAGATGCGTCCGAACGGCTCCTGCTGCCGTTCGCCCATGCGCATCAGCCGCAGGATCAGCAGGCACAGCAGCGTCAGCACCACGACCGAGCCGAGGAATCCCCACTCCTCGCCCACGGTGCAGAAGATGAAGTCGGTGTGCTTTTCGGGGACGAACCCGTATTTGATCTGGGTCCCTTCGAGGAAGCCCTTGCCCCAGAAGTTGCCCGAGCCGATGGCGATTTTCGCCTGGTTGACGTTGTAGTCGGTTCCGAGCGGGTCGCTGATGATGCCCAGGAAACTCAATATACGGTCGCGCTGGTGCTGTTTGAGGATCGAATTGAAGATGTAGTCGGTGGTGGGCAGGAAGATGAGCGAACCGACGAACAGTCCCAGCGTGATGAAGATGTTGGCGAGGTTCGAGCGGTAGGCGTATACGGCGGCGAAGACCACGGCCGCGAGGGTCGTTGTGAGCAGGCTGTGGTAGAGATCGAGCGTTCCGGGGGCGATCAGCGCCATCACGAGGCACAGCAGGATGGCCGACAGCATCACCGCGGCCAGGAACACGAGGCGCGAACGCCACTGGCCGTTCATCATCGCCTCGGAGAGCGTGCAGACCAGAATCAGCGCCACGAGCAGCGTCATCGGCGAGAGAAGGAACGAGACGATGAACAGCGCGGCGATCAGCAGCACCGGGATGCAGAGCCATTTGTTCAGCCCTTCGCGGTAGAGCACGAAAAGGAACGACCCCAGCACGATGCCCGATCCGGTGTCGTTCTGCAGGATGATGATGAAGAGCGGAATGCAGATCACCACGGCGACCTTCATCAGGTCGCCCGCGCGGTTGATCGAGAAGGAGTATTCGCTCATCACGCGGGCCAGGGCCAGGGCCGTGGCGATCTTGGCGAACTCCACGGGCTGCACGCGCAGCGACCCGAACTCGAACCACGCCTTCGCGCCGTTGACCTCGCGGCCGAAGAGCAGCGCGGCCACGAGCAGCGCGATGCCGCCCAGATAGGCCGGGTAGGCGAACATGTGGTAGAACCGTTCGTCGAGCAGCAGGACGATGATCGCCGTGACCCACGCCATGCCGATCCACATCAGCTGCTTCATGTAGAAGTGCGAGAACGAGAGCAGGTCGGCCGCGCTGTCGTCGTACGACGCCGAAGTGATCGAGATCCATCCCGCCGCGACGATCAGCACGTAGAGCAGGACGGTCCAGCCGTCCACGCCGTAAAAGATGCCGTTATGCCGGTTATTTGTCATAAGCGGGATAATAGATGTTCATGTCCTTGATGTATTGCAGCAGTTCGGGCCTGCGGATCGTGTCCGTCAGGTAGTACTCTTCCAGCAGGCTGGCGATCGGCAGGGCCGCCGAGGCGCCGAATCCGCCGTTTTCGACGTAGACCGAAATGGCGATCTTCGGATTGTCCTTCGGTGCGAACGAGAGAAAGGTCGAGTGGTCGCGGCCGCGCGGGTTTTCGGCCGTTCCGGTCTTGCCGCAGACGTCCAATCCTTCGAGCCGGGCGCGGGTCGAGGTTCCCCCGACGTTCACGCCCCGCCACATGCCCTCGACGATGGGTTCGAAGTGTTTCGGTTCGACCATCGTGTAGTGGCGTTCGTAGAAACGCGCGTCGAGCGAGTCCTGTCCTTCGATCTTCTTCACGATGTGCGGGATGTAGTAGTAGCCGCGGTTGGCCACGATGCACGCCAGATTGGCCAGCTGCAACGGCGTGCAGCCCAGCGCATCCTGCCCGATCGAGAGCGACAGCACCGTGAGCGAGTTCCACGAACCCCGGTACTGGCGGTCGTAGTAGGCGCGGTCGGGCACGTATCCGTTGCCCTCGTCGAGGAAGTCCGAACCCAGCTTGCGCCCGAATCCGAAGCTCTCGACATATTGTTTCCAGACGTCGTAACCCTCCTTCACGCTTCCGTATTTGGGGTTGTCGAGGATGTCGCGGAAGACGTAGCAGAAGTAGGCGTTGCACGAGGTCGCCACCGCGAAGCGCAGGTCCAGCGGCGAGGCGTGGGCGTGGCAGGCCATCTTCAGGCGGCCCGCCTGGTAGCCCATGTGGCAGGAGTGCAGGTCCGAAGGCCGGAGCACCCCTTCCTGAAGGCCGATCAGCCCCTGCACCAGCTTGAAGGTCGACCCCGGGGGATATTTGGCCTTCACCGCACGGTTGAACAGCGGCTTGCGCTTGTTGTAGAGCATCTTCATGTAGTTGTTGCCCCGCTGGCGCCCCACCAGCTGGTCCGGATCGTACGTCGGCGAGGAGACCATCATCAGGATTTCGCCCGTCGAAGGCTCGATGGCTACCGCGGCTCCCACCTTGCCGCGCATCAGCTCCTCGCCCAGCAGTTGCAGGCGGGCGTCGATGGTGCTCACCAGATAGCGTCCCGGTTCGGGAACCGAATCGTAGCGGCCGTTCATGTAGGAACCCTTGATCGCCCCGTGGGTGTCGATCTCCTGAATCCGGACGCCCTTGCGGCCCCGGAGCTGCGGCTCGTAGGCCGACTCCACGCCGTTCATCCCTACGTAGTCGCCCGTCTTGTATTCGGGGTTGCGCTTCAGGTAGTCGGGGTTCACCTCGCTCACATACCCCAGCAGGTTGCCGCCCACTTCGCGGGGATACCGGCGGACGGTGCGGTAGACGGTGTAGAACCCCCGGAAGTTGCACTCGTCGAAGCGCAGTTTGTCCTCCTTGGAGATGTAGTTCATAATCAGCCGCGGCGCCCGCGGACGCATCCGCGCGTTGGCCAGTTCGCGTTCGAGCCGGGCGCGCGAAAGTCCCAGCACGTCGCACATGCGGGCCGTGTCGAAGCCCTGTTTGCCGATTTCGCTCGATATGACCATCAGGTCGTAGCATTCGCGGCTCTGCACCAGATATTCGCCGTTGCGGTCGAAGACCTCGCCGCGCGGCGGGTACTGCACGACGTGGCGCAGCACGTTGGCGCGCGCCAGATCGTCGTAGCGCGAATCGAAGAGCTGGATGTAGGCCAGCCGTCCGACGATCAGCGCGAAGATCAGCAGGACGATGACTTGCAGGGTGCGCATCCGCATGAAACTCTCGGAGTTTCTCATATGCGCACGGGGATTTTGGCGGTGAAGATGCGGGCGATGATCCAGATGAAGCCCGCCGATACCGCCGTGCTGACGACGATGCGCAGCAGCGTATGGAGCGCGTGGGTCCACGAAAGGGCCTCCAGCGAAAAGAATACGGCGTGATGCACGAGCGTCAGCGCCACGAGGTAGGTGATGAACTTTCGTTCGCCCAGGCGCGCCGACGAGGGGATGCCCCCTTCGCGGACGTTGTCGCGGCCGCAGATCATGCCGGCGAGGGTCGGGCGCAGGAAGGCGATCAGCAGCGTGGCGATCGTGTTGATCCCCGCCGCGCCCATGGCGAAGTCCATCGTGACGCCCAGCGCCAGTCCGGCGCCCAGAACTGCCGCGGGCGGCGTGTCGAGCGGCAGCAGGGCGATGAAGACGATGTATACGAGCGGGTTGAGGTAGATGCTGATGGTCAGGTTGTCGAACAGGAAAACCTGAAGCAGCGCCGCCGCCGCGAAAAGTCCGAGATATGGTAGTGTGCGGTACATTTAGTCGTTCCGGGTGTGTTGTTCGATTTGTTCGCTTTGCTGCAGGTTGCGGATTTCGTAGAAGTCGCGGTTGCCGACCAGCACGACTTCGTTCAGCCGCGACATTTCGGCTGCGAGCCGCACCCGTACCGTGTAGGCCGTGCGGGTCTCGTTGAGCGAGGCGCTCTCGACCCAGCCGATCAGCACGTCGGCGGGAAAATACTGCGAGAATCCGGTCGTCACGACCTCCTGTCCGGGCTTCGGGTCGGCGTATTTCGACAGCTCGCCGAGGATCACCACGTTCTGGTCCAGCCCGTCCCAATAGATCGAGCCGTAATATTCGGCGTCGGCGAGCTTGCCGCTGGCCCGGAACGAGGTGTTCAGCACCGACATCGCCACGGCGTAGCGTTCCGTGCAGTCGACGACGTAGCCGGCCATCGCGCCGTCGGGCGAGAGGACGGCCATCTCTTCGACCACGCCGTCCTGACGTCCGCGGTTGAGCGTGATGAGGTTCTGCGCCCGGTTGACCGTGTTGGCCACGACCGATGCCGTGACGAAGCGGTATTTCGATTCGCCGATGTCCTGCATATAGCTGTCCAGCCGCGCGTTGGTTTCGGCCTCCTCGTACTGGGCGAGCCGCTCTTCGAGCTGTGCGACGCGGCCCAGCAGCAGCCGGTTTTCGTGTCCGAGGCTGAAGTAACGCCTTATGCCCGCGAAAAATCCGTGCACGCCTCCCGCCACCTGGTTCGACCGTGCGAGCAGCCGGGCCTGGGTGTAGTGGGTGGAGTGGGCGTAGTAGCTGATGGCCGCGACCTCCAACGCCACGAACAGCACCACGACGTAGATGCTTCGTATGAACTCGAACAGTTTGCGCAAAGCAGTTCCTTAATTTAAGATTGCGGACCAAGGCCCGCAATCCGTATTTGTCAATTTATCCGATTCTTGTCGGAACGAACCGTATTTCGGGCTTCGCGAAGTCGGCGGTGCAGGGGCATACTCGGGTATGTGACTGCACCGGAGGGCGAACGACGTGCGGAAGACGGCCGTTATCGCAAGAATCACTTCATCAGGAACGAGAACCGGTTGATATTCTTCAGCGCGATTCCCGTTCCGCGGGCGATGGCCCGCAGCGGGTCTTCGGCGATGTGGAACGGAATGCCGGTCTTTTCGTTCAGCCGCCGGTCGAGTCCCTTGATCAGCGCGCCGCCGCCGGCGAGGTAGATGCCGTTCTTCACGATGTCGGCGTACAGCTCGGGCGGCATGGATTCGAGCACCTTCATCAGCGCCGCGTCGATCTTCGTGAGCGACTTTTCCAGCGCGTAGGCGATTTCGCTGTACGAGAGCGACACGGTCTGGGGCAGTGCGGTCAGCATGTTGGGACCCGTCACGACGAAGTCCTCGGGCTCCTGCTCCAGGTCCGAAACGGCGGCGCCGATCGAACATTTGATCGCCTCGGCCGTGCGTTCGCCGATGCGGATGTTGTGCTGCTGGCGGACGTAGCTCTGGATGTCGTTGGTGAAGACGTCGCCCGCGGTGTTGATCGACTCCGAGCAGACGATGCCGCCCAGCGAGATGCAGGCGATCTCCGACGTGCCGCCGCCGATGTCGATGACCATGTTGCCTTCGGGGGCCTCCACGTCGAGACCCGCGCCGAGCGCCGCGGCCATCGGTTCGTAGATCATGTAGACTTCGCGTCCTCCGGCGTGTTCGGCCGAGTCGCGCACGGCGCGTATTTCGACGTTGGTCGACCCGGAGGGAATGCAGATCACCATGCGCAGCGAGGGTGCGAAGAGGCTGCCCGAGGTCTTGACCTTCTTGATCATGCCGCGCAGCATCAGCTCCGTGGCGTTGAAGTCGGCGATCACGCCGTCTTTGAGCGGACGGATGGTTTTGATGTTCGGGTTGGTCTTCTCGTGCATCTGGCGGGCCTGCTGGCCGATGGCCACGAGTTTGCCCGTGTGGACGTCCAGCGCCACGATCGAAGGTTCGTCGACGACGACCTTTCCGTTGTAAATTATCAGCGTGTTGGCCGTTCCGAGGTCGATGGCCAACTCCTGTGTCAATGAAAAAATTCCCATATTCCTACACCCAACTGTTCTGTTTCGTGAAATGCTTTATTCTCAATCCGATACGCACCCGCGACGCCGCTTCGGGCTTCGGCGGATGACATATCCCGACAAAGGTAGCAAAAAGCCCCGGAACTTTTTGTATTTTATTCTGATTTTTTTTAATTACATTTGTGCTGGAAAAACTGAATCTCCGCATGGAATACAAAATCGGAACCGACGCCCGCTGTGCGGTCATCGGCTATGGAAGCTGGGCGACGGCCATCGTCGGACTGCTTGCAGCCAACGGCCGGCGCGTAGGGTGGTATGTCCGCAATCCCGAGGTGCTCGAATCGCTGTGCTCGGACGGCCGCAACCCCCGCTATCTGAACGATCTGGAGTTCGACCGCAACAGCATCGCCCCCTCTTCCGACCTCGACGCCGTGGTGCGCGACGCCGACATCGTGATCCTCGCCACGCCTTCGGCCTACCTCAAGGATTTCCTCGCCCCGCTGACCGTTCCGCTCCGTGACAAATTCGTCGTTTCGGCCATCAAGGGCATCGTCCCGGGCGACTATCAGACCGTCGTGGAGTACATCCACGACCATTACGGGCTGTCGTATAGGCAGATCGGGCTGGTGACCGGGCCTTCGCACGCCGAGGAGGTCTCGCGCGGCAAGCTTTCGTACCTCACGGTCGTCTGCGCCGATCCCGAAAACGCGCGGCGCATCGGCGAACGCTTTGCCGGGGAGAACATTTGCTTCAGCTATTCCGCGGATCTCTATGGCGTCGAATACGCCGCAATTCTCAAGAATATCTACGCCCTTTCGGTCGGCATCGCCGTGGGGCTGGGCTACGGCGACAATTTTCTGGCCGTGCTGATCGCCAATGCGGCGGGCGAGATGACGCGTTTCCTGGAGGAGAGTTATCCCGATGAGCGCAACACGCAGGTCTCGGCCTATCTGGGCGACCTGCTGGTGACCTGCTATTCGACTTACAGCCGCAACCGCCGGCTGGGGCTGCTCATCGGCCACGGCTGTACCGTCAAGAGCGCCCTGAACGAGATGACGATGGTCGCCGAGGGCTATTTCGCGGCCGACTGCATCCGTCACATCAACTTCCGCCACCGGGTCGACATGCCCATCGCCGACATGGTTTACCGGGTGCTCTACGAGGGCGCCTCGGCGCGCAGGTGCATGCAGGAACTGACAACCAAATTAATTTAGTTAGCGATATGATGAAAAATGTGAAATTGGACATTGCCAAGACGGGCATTGAAATTTCCGCCGACATCGAGGCCAAAGCGCAGGCCGCCAATGCCCTGCTGCATTCGGGCAAAGGCGCCGGCAACGATTTTCTGGGTTGGGTGCACCTCCCCTCCTCGATTTCGGAGAACGAGATCGACGCCATCCGGAAGGAGGCTGCGAAACTGCGCTCGAAGGCCGACGTGGTCGTCTGCATCGGCATCGGCGGCTCGTACCTCGGCGCCAAGGCCGTGCTCGAAGCCATGAGCGACCCCTTCAAACTGCTGCACAAGGAGCAGAAGGACCCCACGGTCATTTTCGCCGGACAGAACATTTCGGAGGATTACACCGCCGAACTGCTCGCCGCGCTGAAGGAGCATTCGATCGCCGCCATCGTGATTTCGAAGTCGGGCACGACGACCGAGCCGGCCATCGCGTTCCGCCTCATAAAGGCCGAGATCGAGAAGCGTTACGGCAAGAAGGAGGCTGCGGAGCGTATCGTGGCCATCACCGACAAGGCGCGCGGGGCGTTGAAGACGCTCGCCACGCAGGAGGGATACCCGACGTTCGTCATTCCCGACGATGTGGGCGGACGTTTCTCGGTGCTGACCCCCGTGGGGCTGCTGCCGCTGGCCGTCGCCGGCGTGGACATCGCGGCCCTTGTCCGCGGTGCGCAGGAGATGGAGAAGGCCACGGCCGAAGGCGTTGCTTTCAAGGAGAATCCGGCAGCCGTCTACGCCGCCGTGCGCAACATCCTCTACGACGGAGGCAAGAAGATCGAGATTCTGGGTTCCTACGAACCTAAACTGCAATATATCAACGAGTGGTGGAAACAGCTCTACGGCGAGAGCGAGGGCAAGGAGGGCAAGGGCATCTTCCCGGCGAGCGTCACGCTGACGGCCGACCTGCACTCGATGGGCCAGTATATCCAGGACGGCGAGCGCACCCTGTTCGAGACGATCATTTCGGTGGCCAAACCCGCCGCCGAAGTGCTGATCGAGGCTGACGGGGAGAACCTCGACGGGCTGAACTTCCTGGCCGGGAAGCGCATTTCGGAGGTCAACCGCATGGCCGAGCTGGGCGTTCAGCTGGCCCACGTGGACGGCGGCGTGCCGAATATCCGCATCGAGATTCCCGAAATCTCGGAGAGCGTGATCGGCGGCCTGCTGTACTTCTTCGAGAAGGCCTGCGGCATCAGCGGCTATATGCTGGGCGTGAATCCCTTCGACCAGCCGGGCGTCGAGGCCTACAAGAAGAACATGTTCGCCCTGCTGGACAAACCCGGCTACGAGGAGGCTTCGAAAGCCATCAAGGCCCGTTTGTAAAACGGGTTTCAGGGGCGTGGGCGGCGGCGTTTCCGAGCTGCTCCTGCGCTTCCATCCGGCTGGTTTCTAAAGCCGATACCGAAAAAGCCAATCCCCGCCGGGGATTGGCTTTTTTTATTTATTGGCCGCGGCGTTTATTGACCGCGCACCCGTCTGCCTTTCTCGGTGAAAATCTCTGTTTCGCCCTCTTTCTGCATGTAGAGCAGTTTTTCCCGGAAACCGCCGTTCGGAGCCGCGACGCTCTTTCCGGCTTCTGCCGTGTCGGCCTGCGTGTCGATAACGGTATGCCCTTCTTTGTAATAAACAGCGTCGTAGACGCACGGGACGATCGGTCGGCCGCGGTCGTTCAGCACGCCCCACTTGCCGTCGCGCCGGACGATTGTGAATCCGGGGGTGGCTATGAGCAGGTACGCCAGCTCATAGACGCACGGCACGACGAGGCGGCCTTTCGGATCGATGCAGCCCCATTTCCCGTCGGCGAAGCCCAGGTTCTGCAACCGGGTGTCCGCGAAATCCGTGCGACCGTCGTTCACGAACGCCACCTTGTCCCGGACCGGGAAGATGAACCCGTAGAACGGCGTGACCCGGTTGCCTTTCCGGTCGATCAGGGCCGTTGGGCAATCCGAGAGAATCGGCACTTTGAATTTGTCGACTTCGTTTTTGACCATCGCGACGCTCTTGTCGAACCCGTATTCCCCGAAACTGCCGCACCAGTCGTATTGCAGGGGGACGGCCGTTGCGCCCGAGGGGTCGATGAACCCCCATTTGCCGTTGAGCCGTACGGCGGCCCGGTCGCCGATAAACTGCCGGGCGTCTTCGTAACGGGCATTCCCGAAAACGGCGTGGCCGTATTCGTCGGTGAAATAACACGGGGCGGAACCCCGCGTCCGGTTCATGTAAAGCTGCGGACACTGCGAAGCGGCGCACGATGACAGCGCGAGGCTGATTAATAAGATATATGGACGCATCGGTTTAATATCTGACGTGTTTCTCCGTGTCGTGTTTTTTCTCAAAAATGTACTGTTCCTTCCAATTCAGGGGCGCAGCTTGCATTATATTATTTATAGATGCAGGGGGGGGACAAAAAAGGCGAACTTGAAGAGAGTTCGTCTTTTTTCATGGAAAAAAATCGGCCTATATGACTCCCTGCTCGACCATCGACTTGGCGACTTTCATAAAGCCCGCGATGTTCGCGCCCTTCATGTAGTTGAGGTAGCCGTCCTTCTCGGTGCCGTACTCCACGCAGGCGTGGTGGATCGACGACATGATCTGGTGCAGCTTGGCGTCGACCTCCTCGGCCGTCCAGTTGAGCTTCTGCGAGTTCTGCGTCATTTCGAGACCCGACGTGGCCACGCCGCCGGCGTTCACGGCCTTGCCCGGTCCGTAGGGAATCTTCGCCGCGATGAAGGCGTCGATGGCCTCCGGGCGGCAGCCCATGTTCGAAACCTCGGCCACGACTTTCACGCCGTTGGCCAGCAGCCGTTTGGCGTCCTCGCCGTCCAGCTCGTTCTGCGTGGCGCACGGCATGGCGATGTCCACCTTGACCTCCCACGGTTTCTTGCCCGCGAAGAACTGCGAGCCGGGGAATTTCTTGGCGTAGGGTTCCACCACGTCGTTGTTCGACGCGCGCAGTTCGAGCATGTAGGCGATCTTCTCGGCGTCGAGACCCGCAGGATCGTAGATGTATCCGTCGGGACCCGAGATCGTCACCACCTTGGCGCCCAGTTCCGTGGCCTTCGTCGCCGCGCCCCAGGCCACGTTGCCGAAGCCCGAGATGGCGATGGTCTGGCCCTTGATGTCCATGCCGGCCTTTTCGAGCATCTGACGCAGGAAATAGACGGCTCCGAAGCCCGTCGCCTCGGGACGGATCAGCGAACCGCCGTAGGTCATGCCCTTGCCCGTCAGCACGCCGGTGTTCTCCTGGGCCAGCTTGCGGTACATGCCGTAGAGATAGCCGATTTCGCGTCCGCCGACGCCGATGTCGCCTGCCGGAACGTCGGTCTGCGGACCGATGTGACGCCACAGTTCGGTCATGAAGGCCTGGCAGAAGCGCATCACCTCACGGTCCGACTTGCCTTTGGGGTTGAAATCCGAACCGCCCTTCGCGCCGCCCATCGGAAGGGTCGTCAGCGCGTTCTTGAAGATCTGCTCGAAACCGAGGAACTTCAGGATCGAGGGGTTCACCGAGGGGTGGAAGCGCAGTCCGCCCTTGTAGGGGCCGATGGCGTTGTTGAACTGCACGCGGTAGCCCGTGTTCACCTGCACGTCGCCCTTGTCGTCGACCCATACGACCTTGAACGTGAAGGTTCGGTCGGGTTCCACGATGCGTTCGGCGATGCGGTTTGCCTCGAATTCCGGGTGCTGGTTGTAAGCATCCTCCACGGTCATCAGAACTTCGCGCACGGCTTGCAGGTATTCGCTTTCGCCGGGGTGCTTGCGCTCGAGTTCCGCCATAATTTTGTTAACGTTCATAGCTCTATCGGTTTTTGGTTGGTTTGCATCTCCTGTTCGGATTCTATCTTTTCACAAATATAAAAATATTTCCGACAGATTGTAATCTTTTCGGGGAAATTTATTTAAAATCCTAATCGTTTTTCCCTTCGCGTACCATGCCTTTGTTCGAACGCCCGTCGATGCAGACCCACAGCGGGCTGTCGAAGCGCACCTGCCGCAGGTACGTTCCGTCGTACAGCGCCTGTCGGGCGTCGAGTTCCTTTTCGCGGAAGAGGCCGTCGCCGCGGAAGGGGTTGATCGTCAGGTAACCCACGCCCAGCGAGGTGACGTTCTGGAAGAAGTGCGTGCCCTGCGAAGGCTCCACGTCGAACTTCTCGATGCCGCATTCGACGATCACCCTGGCCTCGGAGATGTGGTTCCACTTGACCGGAACCCCGAGGAACGGGTCCGAGGAGCCCCAGCGGCCGGGTCCCACGAGGATGTACGGCCGCCCCTGGTCGCGCATGCGGTTGTTGAGCGTCAGCAACTCTTCGGCGATCTTCTCGGTCGAGAGCGAGTCGAAGGCCTCGGATTTCACATAGATGATGTCGGCGATGTCGGTCATCTGCCCGATGCCGAGGGCCTGCTCGCCGTAGATCAGCGCGCGGGAGGCGTCGACCTCGTTCCAGTCGATGGACCGGTTGTCCTGGTTGTCGATGATCGGACGGATCTGCAACAGGTTGAAAACCTGCCGCTGTCCGGGCGCCACGTCCATGTTGACGGCGAATTCCACCTCTACGGGACAGCGCATCTCCTCGGCGCCCATCGTGAGGATGTCCGAGATGATTTCGGCCAGCGGGAAGGTGTTGTACTTGAGGATGTTGTTGAACGTGATGACCTTGCGTCCCTGGTCGAACGGGCTGTCGGAGATGCGTTCGTTCTCGCGGTCCCAGACCGAGCAGACGAATTTCGAGTTGCGGAAGCCGCCGATCTGGGTGAGTCCCAGCCGGCGCAGGTTCACCGCGTCGTCGATCGACGTGCGGAACTCCTCGGGCCGCAGGCTCAGGGCGAGCACCTCGTTCTGCGTGTCGCGCAGCGCCAGTTCGGGCGTCGAGGTCTGGAGCACCTTCTGCGGGTAGCGGGGCGAGAAGCGCAGCGTGCGTCCGCCGTCCACGACCAGTTTGCCCAGGCCCATGGCGATGTTGCAGACGCCGTCCTCCGGGCGTTCGTCGCCGATGGGGTAGTAGTTGATCGAGCGGGCCACGCCCGAACAGGTGGGGAAGTACAGCCCGTCCTGCTCCGTGCCGCACACTTCCTGGATGATCACGGCCATCTTCTCCTCCGAGATGAGGTTCTGCGACGACTGGATGTAGGCCCTCGACGCCGCGAAATAGACCGAGGCGTAGACGCTTTTGACCGCCTTGAGCAGCAGGCGCAGCATCTGGTCCTCGTTGTCGACGTAGGGGATCATGTAGGTCGAGTAGATGCCGGCGAAGGGTTGGTAGTGCGAGTCTTCGAGCTTCGACGACGAGCGGATGGCCAGCGGCGTGCGCACGGTGCGGATGTAGCTTTTCAGCGCCTCGCGCAACCGGAACGGGAGTACCGAGCTGACGAATTCCGAGAGGATCTCCTCGTCGGAAAAATCCTGCGAGATGATGTATTTCAGTCCGTTGTGGCGGATGAAGTCGTCGAAGAACTCCGTGGCGATGACCACCGACCGCGGGATCATGATGCGCACGTTTTCGTGCTTGTCGTACTGGCGGTGTTTCATAAGCATCGAGTTCATAAACGCCAAGCCGCGGGCCTTGCCGCCGAGCGAACCCTCGCCGATGCGCGCGAAGGCCACGGCGTCGGAGTAGGTCTCGGTGTCGAAACGCGCCACGACGCCCTGCCCGAGCAGCGTGCGGTAGTCGCGGATGAGTCCTACCAGCACGCGGCGGTGTTCTTCGACCGACGAGAAGTGGCTCTTGTTATACTGGCGGATCGACGACGCCAGCGGGAACAGTCCCCGCGAGTAGAGCCATTTCGAGAGGTGATTCTGCGAGGTGTGGTATTCGAACGCCCGGTCGGGGATCGTGGCGATCATCTGCTGCATCTGCGTCAGGTCCTTCGCGCGGCCGATTTCGGCGCCCGTGTCTGGGTCCTTGAAAACGAAGTCGCCGAAGGCGAACTCTTTGGCGATGTAGTCGTGCAGCTGCGAGAGCAGCGTCTTGGAGTTCTTGGCGATGAATCCCGCACCCAGCTCCGCGGCCTGTTTGCCGAAAGCCACCTGCGACGACTGCAACAGTACGGGCATCAGCGGGTTATCCTCCCGGATGCGGCGGCAGAGGTCGATGCCGGCGTCGAGTTTCTCGCTCTCGGGCGGGTCGTTGCGGCGGAGCACGAACCCCACGTCGGAGATCACGCCCAGCAGGTTTTTCTTGTAACGCTCGTACAGTTCCACGGCCTCCTCGTAGCAGCGCGCCAGCAGGATTTTCGGGCGTGCGCGTTTGCGCAGCACCTGCTGCTGCTCGTTGAAGGCGTCCTTCAGGAATTCGGTGTTTTGCAGCAGCAGCAGTTTGTAGATCTCCGGTAAATAGGTGGAATAGAAGCGGATCGAGTCCTCGACCAGAAGGATGGCCTGCACGCCCCCTTCGCGGATGTCCTCGTCGGCGTTCATCTTGTCCTCGATCAGCTTGATGATGGCGATGATCAGTTCCGTGTTGCCGTGCCACGAGAAGATGTAGTCCAGTCCCGAGCGGTCCTGCTCCTCGATGCGGCGGTAAATATCCTTCGAAAAGGAGGTCAGCAGCGCCACGGGGGTGTTGGGGTGCCGCTCCTTGACGATCTTGGCGAACGAAAAAACGTCGGGTTCGCCGACGTTGTACATCGTGAGGATGAAATCGAACGAATCGTCCCGGTCCAGCGCCTCCAGCGCCTCGGCGGTCGAGCTGACGCGCGTCAGCGACGGCGGGTTCGACATGTTGAGGTCGATGTACTCCTGGTTGATCTGCGACTCGATGTGCCCGTCCTCCTCCAGGATGTACCCGTCGTAGCTGCAACATACGAGCAGGATTTTGTGGATGCGGTATTTCATGAAGCGGTAGGGGACTTTGCTCCCGTCGGGCATGTATTGTTCCAGGCTTTTGTTCATTCGGATGCTAAATTTGTTCTACCAACAAAAATAAGGAAAAAATTGTTACCTTTGAAATCGGAAACGCTGAAAATAACCGCAAGACAAGATGAACAAGGAGAAATATACCCTGCAGGAGGTCACCACTCCCGCCCTGGAGCGCGAGTGGCTGGACTTTCCGAAACGAATCTATAAGGGAAACCGCAACTGGGTCTGCCCGCTGGACGTGGATGTCCTCGAGGTTTTCAACCCGTCGAAAAACGAACTTTTCGCCGACGGCGAGGCCATCCGCTGGGTGGCGCGCGACGCCCGGGGCGAGCTTGTCGGCCGCATCGCGGCGTTCTACAACCGCGAGAAGGCTTCGATCGAGGAGCAGCCCACGGGCGGCTGCGGGTTCTTCGAGTCGATCGACGACCAGCAGGTCGCCGACATGCTGTTCGAAGCCTCGCGCATGTGGCTGGCCAGCCGCGGCATGGAGGCCATGGACGGCCCGATCAACTTCGGACAGCGGCGCGACTGGTGGGGGCTGCTGGTCGAGGGCTACGAATTCCAGCCCCTCTACAAGAATCCCTACAATCCGCCCTATTACAAGGAGTTGTTCGAAAACTATGGTTTTAAGAATTATTTCAATCAGCACAGTTTTATCTGGCGGGTGAACGATTCGGAGGCCAACAAGCAGATTTTCGCCCGCGCCGAGCGTCTCTACACCGTGCCGGGTTACCGGGTCGAGAACATCGACATGAACAATCTGGAGGAGGCCGCCGAGAGTTTTCGCGTCATTTACAACAAGGCGTGGGCCTTGTTCTCGGGCGTCAAGCCGATGACGCAGGAGGAGGCGCTGGAGATGGTCCGGGAGATGAAACCGATCATCGACCCCAACATCATTTTCTTCGCCTATTTCAACGAAGAGCCGATCGGATTTTTCATCACCGTTCCCGACCTGAACCGCCTGATCGGCAAATTCAACGGCAAATTCGGCTTGCGGCAGAAGCTGCGGCTGATGTGGGACCTGAAGGTGCGCAAGTCGTGCGACCGCATTTTCGGCATCATCTTCGGCATCACGCCGGAGTTCCACGGCAAGGGCGTCGAGTCGGCCATCATGGTCAAGTACTGGCAGTTCCTCGAGCGGACGAAGAATCCCTACAAGTCGATGGAGCTGGCGTGGATCGGCGATTTCAACCCCGTGATGAACCGCATGATCGAGACCTACGTCTGTGCTACGCGCCACAAGGTGCACACCACCTACCGCTACCTGTTCGACCGCACGAAGGAGTTCCACCGCTGTCCGCGCCTGGGCGTGAAGCGCCGTTCGGAATGATTTGTTGTGCTGCAAGTCTCTCTTTCCAACGGGAGATTTCGGAGGAATTTTGAATACATGAAGCCTGCATCAAACACTCGTTACATATGAAAACCACCGTATTCACCAAGTACCACATCGCCGCGGGCGCCAAGATGGCCGAATTCGCGGGATACAACATGCCCATCGAATTCACGGGCATCAACGACGAGCACATGGCCGTGCGCAACGGCGCCGGGGTCTTCGACGTGAGCCACATGGGCGAAATCTGGGTCAAGGGTCCCCGGGCGCTCGATTTGCTGCAACGCATCACGACCAACGACGTTTCGAAGCTCTTCGACGGCAAGGTGCAGTACACCTGCATGCCCAACGGCCGCGGGGGCATCGTCGACGACATCCTGGTTTACCGCGTCGACGCCGAAACCTACATGCTCTGCGTCAACGCCGCCAATATCGACAAGGACTGGAAGCATATCTGCGCCGAGGGAAAGGCCTTCGGCATGGAGGCGGGCCACGGCAGGGAGCTTTACAATGCCTCGGACGAGATCTGCCAGCTGGCCGTGCAGGGACCGCTGGCTATGAAGATCGTGCAGAAGATGTGTGCCGAGCCGGTGGAAGGGATGGAGTATTATACCTTTAAGAAGATGCCCGTCGCCGGGTGCGACGCCATCCTTTCGATCACGGGTTACACCGGGTCGGGCGGCTGCGAGATCTACGTCGCCAACGAAGACGGCGACAAACTCTGGAAAGCCCTCTGGGAGGCCGGCGCGGAGTTCGGGCTGAAAAACATCGGTCTCGGCGCGCGCGACACCCTGCGTCTGGAAAAGGGCTTCTGCCTCTACGGCAACGACATCGACGACACTACGTCGCCGCTCGAAGCCGGGTTGGGGTGGATCACGAAATTCGCCGAGGGCAAGGATTTCATCGACCGCGCCGCGATGGAGCGGCTCAAGGCCGAGGGCGTGGGGCGCAAACTGGTGGGGCTGAAAATGGTCGAGCGGGGCATTCCGCGCCACGGCTACGCGATCGCCGCGCCGGACGGGACCGAAATCGGACATGTCACTTCCGGAACCATGTCGCCCTGCCTGAAAGTCGGCGTGGCGTTGGGTTACGTCGAGGCGGCCTATGCCAAGCCGGGCACGGAAATCGCTGTGGTCATCCGCGAGAAACCCGTGAAGGCCGAAGTGGTGAAGATTCCGTTCGTATAAACATAAACCGCAACCGATTTATTCTATGAAAGCGAAATATCTCGGGCTGGACCTTTCCAGTCCCATCGTGGTCAGCAGTTCGCCCTATACGGCCACGGTGTCCAACATCGAACAGTGCGTGCGCAACGGCGCGGGCGCCGTGGTGCTGAAATCAATTTTCGAGGAGCAGATTTACCGTCAGGCCGCCTCGCTCGACCGTATGGAAGGTTACGGCGACGCCGGGGAATACCTCGAACGCTATCTGGGTGAAGCCTATAAGGCGGAGTTGCTGGAGTTGGTTTCCGATGCCGCCAAGACGGGCATTCCCGTCATCGGCAGCATCAACTGCGCCGGCGCGGGCGACGCGTGGATCGAATATGCCGCGGCCATGCAGCAGGCCGGCGCTTCGGCATTGGAGCTGAATATCTTCCTGCTTCCGACAGATCGTCGGGCCTCGGCGCAGGAGATAGAGAGCCACTATGCCGGCATCGTGCGCAAGGTTGTCGCCGAGGTGACGATTCCCGTGTCGGTGAAGCTGCCGATGCGCCTTACGAACGTACTGTCGGTCGGCGACGCGCTGCTGGGCCGCGGGGCCGGCGGACTGGTGCTCTACAACCGCTTTTTCGAGCCGGACATCGACATCGAGAAGATGTGCCTGGTGAACGGCGATCCGTTCAGCGAGCCGGGCGAACTGCGCAACGTCCTGCGCAGCACGGCGTTGTGCGCCCATGCGCTCCCGCAGCTGGACATCGCCGTTTCGACCGGCGTCCACGACGGGGCCGCCGCGGTCAAGTCGCTGCTTTGCGGAGCGGCGGCGGTGCAGGTCTGCACGGCGATCCACAAATACGGCTACGAGGGGATCGGGGAGATGAACCGGTTCATCGACGCGTGGGCCGCCCGCCAGGGTTTCGAGTCGCTCGACGAATTCCGCGGACGCATGGATTACGGCTCCTCGGAGGGCGATTTCTACCAGCGCGTGCAGTACATGAAATATTTCCCGCACGATACCGAGTAGACTCCGCGTCGTTTCGAACGCAAATCCCGGATGCCGGCAAAAGGCGTCCGGGATTTTTTTGCGGGCCGGTCCGGAGGCGGGCTGGTTCGGGAACGGGTCGTTTTGCAGGGCGCTGTGCGGCGCGGTCTCTGCAAAAGGTTTTCTTGCCCGGTGTTGCGCGGGGCGCCCGGGATTTACTCCGCGGTCTCCGTGTCGAACGCCGCGTCGAACATCTTCCGCAGCCGTTGCGGGTCGCGGATCACGCCGCGCAGTTCTTCGAGCCGCCGGGCGTTTTCCGACTCTGCGATCCAGAGCCGCAGGTAACCGCCTTCGGCGTATTTCTGCTGCAAATGTGCGAGACAACGGGCATACTGCTCCTCGCGGTCCAGTTCCGGACAGTGCGCCAGCCCGTACTGCACGGTGCGGCGGATGATCGTTTCGGGGTCGATCACCCGGTCGGCCTCGGCCACGATCCGGCCGTAAATGGTGCGGGGTTCGCCGTCCGACGAGGCGCGGTGGTCCTCCACGGCGTCGCGCATCACCGCGATCTGTTCTTCGGAGAACCAGCGGCGCAGTTCGGTGTCGGCCGCAAGAATGCGTCCGGCGTCGATGTGGTGCCGTTCGCGGCCGTTTGCGAGACCCGTGTCGTGATAGGCGGCGACGGTGTAAACCATGTCGGCGTCCGCGTCGTAATGTGCAGCCAGCTCAAGGCTCTGCGCAATGACCGTCCGGACGTGGTCCGTGCGGTGCGCGGCGTCGAAATCTTCGTATCTGGGAATGATTTCCCGTTCGATATATCGTTCGAGTTCCTTGTTCATGGATGTAAAGGTATGAAAAGTCTCTGAATAACCCTCCTGCCCTGCGGTTTCATTTTCATCCGCAGCGTCGGCGGGACGTGTGCGCATGAAAAGTCCCTCCTTATCAGGGGAGGGACTTGGGATTGCCGGACGCTGCCGGATGGCGTACCCGGGTCGTGACGGTTATTTCGCGTAGGAGACTGCCCGTGTCTCGCGGATGACTGTGATCTTCACCTGACCCGGGTACGTCATTTCGTCCTGGATCTTTTTGGCTATGTCGTGCGAGAGTCCCTCCGACTCCTGGTCCGAGAGTTTGTCGGCGCCGACGATCACGCGCAGTTCGCGGCCGGCCTGAATGGCGTAGGTCTTCATCACGCCGGGATACGAAAGGGCGATGTCCTCCATCTCCTTCAGACGCTTGATGTAGCTCTCCACCACTTCGCGGCGCGCTCCGGGACGTGCGCCCGAAATGGCGTCGCAGACCTGGATGATCGGGGCGATGAGCGAGGTCATCTCCACCTCGTCGTGGTGGGCGCCGATGGCGTTGCAGACCTCGGGCTTCTCCTTGAACTTCTCGGCGAGTTTCATGCCGATGATTGCGTGCGGCAGTTCCGGTTCGTCGTCGGGCACCTTGCCGATGTCGTGCAGCAGGCCTGCCCGGCGGGCGATCTTGGGGTTGAGACCCAGCTCCGAGGCCATGATGCCTGCGAGGTTCGCCGTTTCACGGGCATGCTGCAACAGGTTCTGTCCGTAGGACGAACGGTATTTCATCTTGCCGATCATGCGGATCAGTTCGGGGTGCAGTCCGTGGATTCCCAGGTCGATCGTCGTGCGCTTGCCGACCTCGACGATCTCCTCCTCGATCTGCTTCTGAACCTTGGCGACCACCTCCTCGATGCGTGCGGGGTGGATGCGGCCGTCGGTGACGAGCTGGTGCAGGGCCAGACGCGCGATTTCGCGGCGTACGGGATCGAAGCCCGAGAGGATGATGGCCTCGGGGGTGTCGTCGACGATGATCTCGATGCCCGTCGCGGCCTCCAGAGCGCGGATGTTGCGGCCCTCGCGGCCGATGATGCGGCCCTTGACCTCGTCGCTCTCGATGTTGAACACCGTCACGGCGTTTTCGATGGCCGTCTCGGTCGCCACGCGCTGAATCGACGCCACGATGATGCGCTTGGCCTCTTTCGTGGCGGTCAGTTTGGCCTCTTCGACCGTTTCGTTGATGTAGGCGGCGGCTTCGGTCTTGGCCTCGGCCTTCATGTTCTCGATCAGGATGTTCTTGGCGTCTTCGGAACTCATGCCCGAGATCTGCTCCAGGCGTGCGTTCTGTTCGCGCTGCATCTGGTCGACCTCCTCCTTCTTGTGTTCGAGGATTTGCAGCTGGTTCTGCATCTGCTCTTTCAGACGGTCGTTCTCGCGGAGTTTGTTTTCCAGTTCGCGCTGCTGGTTTTGCAGGTTCTGCTCGATCTGCTTGGCGCGCTGCTCGCTCTGGGCGATTTTCTGGTTGCGCTCGTTGACCTGACGGTCGTATTCGCTCTTGAGCTGTATGAACTTTTCCTTTGCCTGAAGGATGCGCTCCTTCTTGATCATCTCTCCCTCGGCTTCAGCCTCCTTGACGGCGGCTTCGCGGCGCTTGCGGATCGACGTCTTGATCACGAGGTTCGTTACGACCGCGTAGATTGCGACGGCGACCACGGCAGAGATTGAGGCAGCCAAAATGATACTATACATGGGTCTTTGCTTGTTTGTTTTTAGTTATTAATTAGGGTTTTAATTGTAGCCATAAAAAAACCGCATAGGATTCCTTAATCTTGTTTGACGAATCTGCCGATCAGTCATGTGTGGGGGCTCCGACAATCGCAATCTTCCAACGGTACGCCGTAACGTACTCCCCGTGAGGGTGGTAAGGCCTGATTTTGAAACGCCTTGAGTTGCCCCAATTTAGTAAATGTTCAGTTTCGCAAAGCTATAAGGAATCTATGCGGGTAGATTCTTGTATGTAAAAGAACGTTTTTCGAACGGTGCGTGTCGTTCCGGGCGGTTTCCGCCCTTTTCGCCCCCCCCCCCTCTCGGCCTTCCGTCTGCGGAGGCCTTCGGCCGGTTACTTTTTCGGGTCGTTCAGATACGCATCTATTTCCGTGCCGATTTTTTCGAGCTGTCGGAGGTCTTCGTCGTCCACCTCCCGGCTCTGCCGCATTCCGACGTTCGCGATAGCGAATTTCAGCGCGGTCATCGACAGGTAGTCCTGGTCGTTCCAGTTCTTGATATTCTGTTGTTTTATCAGCGCGAGGTAGCTGTTCACCTCCCGTTCGGCAAGCCGGTACATCTCCTCCTTCCCGCTCTCGATGTTGAACGGATAGCTTTTGCCTGCTATTTTGAGGGTTATTGCCTGTTTTGCCATTTTTTCGTTTCGTTTATTCCGTCGTCCTCTTCTCCGGCCTTCCGGCCGTTTTTCCCGGGGCCGTTTATTCGGCCTCCTGCGTCGTCGGGGCCGCCAGCGGCTGGCCCAGCAACGCGATGCACTTGTCCACCTCCCGCATAAGACGGTTGACGCGCGCCCGCGCTTTTTCCCGGTTACGGCCTCCGCCCGCAAGCCCTTCGGTCAGCTGCATGCGCGCCAGTTCGGCATCCAGCTCCCGGACGCGCTCTTCGAGCGTGCGTTTCTCGGAGCGGAGCGTGTCGCGCTGTGCGGTCAGTTCCGCACAAAGGTCCGACAGCCTTTTGTGGTCGTCGATCAGCTGCCGCACGCGGGCTTCGATGTTCGTTATCACGCTCTTGTCGGCCATGACTTTCGGGTAAAGTTCCGGTTTACTTTTCAAAGGTACGAAAAAAACGCAAAAAAGCAAAAAATTATTTTGCGGCAATCTCCCCGTAGAGGTCGTAGTCGGCGGCCGAGGTGACCGTCACGTCGTAGAAGTGCCCGCGCAGCAGGCGGCGTTCCGAGGCGGGAATCAGGATCTCCTGGTCCACTTCGGGCGAATCGTACTGCGTGCGGCCGACATACCAGTCGCCCTGGCGCGAATCTATGATCACCCGTTCGGTGCGCCCCACGCGGCGGCGGTTGTTTTCGAGCGAAATCTCGTTCTGCAAGGCCATTACGCGCTCCGCGCGTTGCTGTTTGATCGTTTCGGGAATGTCGTCGCGGAGGTTTTCGGCCGACCAGGTTCCCTCCTCCTCCGAGTAGGGGAAGACGCCCAGCCGTTCGAAACGTACCTCGCGCACGAACGCCAGCAGTTCTTCGAAATCGGCCTCCGTCTCGCCCGGATAACCCACCAGCAGCGTCGTGCGCAGCGCCAGGTCGGGGATCGCCCCGCGCAGGCGGCCGATCAGTTCCATGGCCTCGGCCCTGGTGTGGCGGCGGTGCATCGACGCGAGCTGTGCATCGGAAATGTGCTGGAACGGAATGTCGAGGTATTTGCAGATTTTCGGCTCCGAGGCCATCGCCTCGATCACCTCGTCGGGGAACCCGGCGGGGTAGGCGTAGTGGAGCCGGACCCATTCGATGCCGTCGATGCGGCACAGGCGGCGCAGCAGCTCGGCGAGCATCCGCCGGCCGTAGAGGTCGATGCCGTAGTAGGTCGTGTCCTGCGCGATGACCATCAGCTCCCGGACGCCCTGCCCGGCCAGCTTGCGGGCCTCCTCCTCCAGCTCCTCCATCGGGACGGAGACGTGTGCGCCGCGGATGAGCGGAATGGCGCAGTAGCCGCATTTCCAGTTGCAGCCTTCCGAAATTTTCAGGTAGGCGTAGTGTTTCGGGGTCGTCAGACGGCGTTCGGTGGCCAGCGCCGGGTCCTCCGAGGCTCCCAGTGCACGGACGATGCCGTCCCACGTGCGTGCGCCGAAATAGTCGTCCACTTCGGGAATCTCGGCCCGCAGTTCGTCGGCGTAGCGTTCCGAGAGGCATCCCACGACGAACAGCCGTTCGATCTTTCCGGCCTGCTTGGCCGCCGCGGCGCGCAGAATCATGTCTATCGACTCCTGCTTGGCGTCGCCGATGAATCCGCAGGTGTTGATCACCACGACCTTGGCGTCGGTGCGGTCGCTGTCGAAGAGGACCTCGTATCCGGCGGCGGCGAGCCGTGCCATCAGATGCTCGCTGTCGACGGTGTTCTTCGAACAGCCGAGCGTTATGACGTTAATTTTTTTCATGGCCGAACAATGCGTTGACGAACTCCTTCCGGTCGAAGATGCGCAGCTGGTCGATGCCTTCGCCGATGCCGATATAGCGCACCGGGATGTGGAACTGGTCGCTGATGCCGATCACCACGCCGCCCTTGGCCGTGCCGTCGAGCTTGGTGATCGTGAGCGAGGTGACCTGCGTGGCCTGCGTGAACTGCTTCGCCTGCTCGAAGGCGTTCTGTCCCGTCGATCCGTCGAGCACGAGCATCACCTCGTGCGGCGCGCCGGGAATCACTTTGCCCATGACGTTGCGGATTTTCGTCAGCTCGTTCATCAGGCCCACCTTGTTGTGCAGGCGTCCGGCGGTGTCGATCAGCACCACGTCGGCTCCGTTGGCCTTGGCCGAGGTGAGCGTGTCGAAAGCCACCGATGCGGGGTCGGAACCCATCTGCTGACGGATCATCGTCGCTCCGGCGCGGTCGGCCCACACCTGCAACTGGTCGATGGCCGCCGCGCGGAACGTGTCCGCCGCGCCGATCCAGACCTTCCGGCCCGCCTTGCCGAGCTGCGCAGCCAGTTTGCCGATGGTAGTGGTCTTGCCGGCGCCGTTGACGCCCACGACCATCACCACGTAGGGCTGACCTTCGGTGGCGTCGAGTCCGAAATTCTCCGACGAGCCGTGCGCATCCTCCATCAGCGTCGCGATCTCCCCGCGCAGGATAGATTGCAGCTCCGAGGCGTTCATGTACTTGTCCCGGGCCACGCGCTCCTCGATGCGGCGGATGATCTTCACGGTCGTCTCCACGCCCACGTCCGACGAGATGAGAACCTCTTCGAGGTCGTCGAGCACCCCGGCGTCGATCGTCGACCGGCCCGCCACGGCGCGCGCCAGTTTCGAGAAAAGCCCTGTTTTGGTTTTTTCCAGCCCGGCGGAGAGCTCCTCCTGCTGTTTCTGCGCCTGCTCCCCGGTGGGCGGCGTATCCTGTTTCTTTTTGAAAATATCGAAAAATGCCATGTCTTAAGGATTATTGAGACAAAGATACGAAAAATGCAGGACGGTTCCAAAACCGGATTGCGGGCAGTTCGGCAAAACGTTCCGACCTCCTGAAAGCGCCGTTGCGGCGCCGAAGATACGAAAATTGCAGGACGGTTTCAAAACCGGACCGCGGGCAATCTGGCAAAACGTTCCGACCTCCTGAAAGCGCCGTTGCGGCGCCGAAGATACGAACAAGTCGGATGGGGCCAAAACCGAACCGCCTCCGGGGCGAAAAAAGGTTCCGACTCCTAAAAGTGTCGTCGCGACGCCGAAGATAACAAGAAAGTTTGAAAAAAAGCGTTATATTTGTCGTATATACCTGTATTGATAATGATGAAACGAACCATTCTGTTGTCGCTCGCAGCGTTGTGCTGCGCCCTGACGGCCGCCGCGCAGGACCTGATCGTCAAGACCGACGCCGCGAAAATCGAAGCCAAAGTGATCGAAATCACGCCCGAAGCGGTGCGTTACAAGCGTTTTTCGAATCCCGACGGTCCGACCTACGTGCTCCCCGTTGCGCAGATCCATTACATCCAGTATGCCAACGGCGAAAAGGAGTATTACACCAAAACCATTCCCGCGACGCCGCTGACTCCGGCCACTCCGGCCACCCCGGCCATTCCGGCTGTCCCGGAAGCGCCGGCCGTGCAGCCTGTTTCCGGAGGCCGGTACGTGCTCAAACAGTACGAAATCGGCGAATTCTACGACCAGAACGGCATCCGGGGAGTGATCTGCCAGCTTTCGGACGACCGCCAGCACGGACTGGTCGTGTCGCTCGATGAAATCTACCTTCACTGGAGCGAGTTCCGCAAGCCGGACCTGCGCCTTGCGGGCGCCGATAACCGCACCGACGGGGTGGCGAACATGGAGAAGGTGGCGCAGTATATCGCTGCGAACAACCTTTCGTGGGACGATTTCCCGGCTTTCAAATGGTGCCGCGACAAGGGCGAAGGCTGGTATCTGCCGGCCATCGACGAACTGCTGACCATCGGTCACAACTACAACGGCGGCACCCGCGTACAGAACAACCGCCAGGCCCGCAACAAGTTCAACGATGCGCTCAAGGACGCCGGCGGCAAACGCATGGACCGCCTGGTCTACTATTTCTCCTCGACCGAGATGGACGAGAAGAACGCCTACACGACCCATATGGGCATCGAGCCTCCCTATGTGATCGAAATTCCGAAATACAACAAGTTCCTCGTGCGCGCCGTGCACAAGTTCTGACGCTGCGCGCAAAGACCGCAAAAAGACGGCTGTCGATCAGATGCTTTCGATCAGCGTTCGCAGTTTCGGAATGATAATCTCCCAGTCGTAGTGTTCGCGCACATAGGCCGGGCCTTTTTCGCTCATTGTGCGCCGCAGTTCCGGATCGGAGAGCAGTCTGTGCAGTTTTTTGCGGAAGTCGCGGCCGTTATTATACCACAAGCCCGCGCCGCTCAGACGGCAATGGTCCTTCATCACCTTGCTGCGCCCGTTGACCAGCAGCGGTATGCGGCTCTGCATCCCTTCGAGCATCAGTAGCGAAAGGCTCTCCATCGGCGACGGGTTGACCATCACCGTGGCGTGCCGGACGATTGCGGTTTTTTCCTCGTCGGAGACATAGCCCGTGAAAAGAATGTCCGGCGAGTCGAACTTTCGGATCTCGTTTTCGAATCCGCCGACCAATACCAGTTTGGCGTCGCCGCCGTATTTTGCCTTGCAGCGCAGGAAGTAGGGCAGCAGTTTGTCCACTTTGGCTTTGGAGACGCGCCCCAAATAGAGCACGTATTCATCCGGAAGCTTGTATTTTGCCTTTACGCCGCTCCACTCTGCCTCCGGGGCCATTTCGATACCGCAGCCGACGATGCTGTTCGGGGCCAGGAACCGTCCGAAAACGCTGCGGCACAATTGCCGTTCGGCTTCGGTGTTGAATGCGATATGCCGTACCCGGGTGAACATCGGGGCGTTGATGCAGTAATAGAGCGGCTTGTCCGGGTGCGCCATCGGGATCAGCAGGCTTTTTTCCGGAGCGACGACCGATCCCAGAACCGCTTGGGGCGTGTAGAAGTTCGCGAAGATGAACGCTGCATATTCAGCCTTGTGGCTTTCGATATAACGCAGCAGGCCCGGGGCATGGGTCGCTGTCGATTCGTAGAAAGGCCGTTCGTTTTCAATCCCCGATTTCCACTCCGGGTGCAGAAAGGACGCCGCTCGCAGCAGGTTCAGCTTTTTCAGGTATTGCCGGATACGGCGTGCGGTCTTGTATTTTTTGCGGAAGGGCCTGAATTGCTCCTGGTCGATGGGCTGCGGCTTGAAACGGCGTATGGTGACGCCGTTCCAGGAGCTGACACCTTCCGTGTAATCCTGATCCGGGTGGTTGAAGGCCCGGATGGTCGTGGTCAGCACTTCGACCTCGTAATAGGGCAGCAGCCGTTCAGCAAGCATCTGGCAGTGAACTTCTGCGCCGCCGTTGATATTTTCGCCGTAACGGACGATGATGAATGCTATTTTTTTCATAATGAGTTATAACTTGCCGAACAGCGCGAGCCACTCTTGGCCGATGCATTCCAGATCATAGCGCTCTGCGGCCTTGTAGCAGTTTTCGCGCATTCGTTTTTGCAGTTCCTCGTCGGCCAGCGCGCGGTTCAGCAGTTCCGCATATTTGCGCAGACTGTATGCCGGGACCATGATTCCGCATTCCCCGTCGCAGGTGATTTCCCGGATGCCGGAATACGAGTCGAACGACACCGGAATGGCCCCGTACTGCTGCCCCTCCATCAGGCACATGGGCAGCCCTTCGAAGTTTGAAGTCAGGCAGACGAAGGTGGCCCGGCGGTAGAAGGGCGTGACATCGTATTGATAGCCTGCGAATTCAATCCGCTGCAATTTCAACCTGCGGGTCTGCTTCTCCAGATCGCCGCGTTCTTCTCCGTCGCCGACGATCACCAGCCGCCATTCGGGATTTTGCTGCTCGATGCGCTTCCATATTTTCAGCAGCCGGTCGATGCGTTTGTGACATCGCTGGAATCGTCCGGCGTAGAGAACGATCTTCTCTTTGGGCGTTTTCGCGGGTTCCTGTGTCGGCAGCATCGGATTGAGCATCGCGGTAAGGCGTTCGCGGGGGAAATCGCAGCCGGGAAGTCCCGACCGGCGGATCTCTCGTTCGAATTCGTCGCTGTAACCCGGGCATAGCGTCACGAACCGGTCCACGTTCGAGAGCACCCGGATGTACAGTTGGGCGTAACGTTGTTCGAGTTTGCGGGTTAGCCGGTAGGCGGGCTTGCGCAGAAGTGCGTATTCCAGCCTGCGCGTCAGTGTGGGGCGGGGGATCTCCGACGACTTCTTGTGCTTCAGGTCGTATACCTCCCAGAATGGCGTGTTGTGCAGGCAGAAAATGATTTTGGCCGTGGTGCGCGTCCGGATCTGCTCGAATGCGATGTCGGTGGTTGCTTGTATGAACAGGACGTCTGCCCGCTCTGTTTTCAGCGATTCGCAGAGAAAGTCGGTATTTCGGACTCCCGAAATCCGTTTGGTGTCGGGCAGCGGACGGATGTCGAAGATTTTTCGCAGTTCTTCGGTAAGCAGTTCCGCATTCGGCTTCCAGGTATAGAGAAGTACTCTGAAGCCGTGTTTGGCAAAGAAGCGGCCCAGGTTGCAGGTTACGACTTCGGCGCCGCCTGCCGGGAATGTATAGTGATAAAAGGCGATGGTTTTGACCTGCATACTCGGAATTTAATGTTCAAAAGTAATAAATTATTTTGATATGCGCGACCGGCGGGGCTGAAAACACAAAGGGCATCCCGAAAGATGCCCTTTGTATTTAAGAGTCGAACTCTTAAAATACTTATTTCTTCTCCTCGAAGAAAGCTTTTACCTGGTCGTTGGCGATGACGCCTTCCTTGAACATGTAGGAACCGGTCTTCTCCGACTTGACCATCTTGATGCACTTGGTGAACTGCTTACCCGTGCCGGTTTTCAGTGTTGCGACTACTTTCTTTGCCATAGAGCTTCTTTACTATTTGATTTCACGGTGAACGGTAACCCGCTTAAGGAACGGATTGTACTTCTTGCGCTCCAGACGGTCGGGGGTGTTTTTCTTGTTCTTGGTGGTGATGTAACGGGACATTCCCGCAACGCCGCTCTCTTTTTGTTCGGTGCACTCGAGGATGACCTGAACTCTGTTGCCTTTCTTTGCCATTTGTTACTCGTTGTTTTTAGTACACGCTTTTGGGTGCGGCAGCTTCGCGCAGAGCGGCTGCGAGCCCTTTCTTGTTGATTGTTTTCATGCCGGCAGCGGATACCTTCAGGGTAATCCAGCGACCCTCCTGCTCGGACCAGAAGCGCTTGGTTTTCAGATTGGGACTGAATTTGCGCTTGGTCTTGTGGTGCGAGTGCGAGACGTTATTTCCCACGATCGCCACCTTGCCTGTGATTTCGCAAACTTTCATTGTTTGATTATTTTTGGTTAAAACCCGATTAAGGGAGTGCAAATATACAACCTTTTCGGCAAATAGCAAAAGCGGCCGTCTTTTTTTTCGGCTGGAAGCCTGATTCGGGATCGGGTTGAGCGGCGGCCGGCGATACGGCCGCAGTTGAAAAAGGGCGCAGAGTCGCTTTTTCAAGGGGCGTATTGTCCGGATTTTTCCTGCAACAACTCTTCTTCGAGCAGGGCGATGGCCGCCGTGCCCGCCTTGCGGATGACTTTATCGCGGCTTCCGTTTATGTAAACCAGCCGCGATACGGTATGTATGGGCGAGCTGACGGCAATCCATACCGACCCTGCGGGAAGTTCGGGCGTACCGCCCGACGGACCCGCAATGCCGGTGGTGGCGATGCCGTAGTGGGTGTCCGTAACATTACGGACGCTTTCGGCCATCATGCGCACGATCTCTTCGCTTACCACGCCGTAGAGGGCGATCGTGTCGCGCGGGATGCCGAGCAGAGACTCTTTGGTCTGGTTCCAGTAGGCCACTACGCCTCCTTTGAAATAGGCCGATGCGCCGGGCGTGGCCATCAACCGGGCGGCGATCGAGCCGCCCGTGCAGCTTTCGGCCACGGCGAGCGTTTCCATGCGTTCGGTAAGGAGTTGGTGCACTCGTTTTTCCGGGTTGGTGCAGGCCGTTATCGTCAAAAGCAGGGCCGGCAATGCGAAAATTTTATTCATGGGCGGTGAATTTTAATTTCCGTTCAGGCAGTCGCGCAGCAGGCCGATGGCGAAGGCGCTGGCGCGGTCGATGATCTGTCCCCGGTCGGTTCCGCACTGTTTGAGGATTGCGACCGTCTCCCGGGGTGTCGCCACGGCGATCCACACCGTGCCGACGGGCTTTTCCGCCGAGCCGCCCGAAGGTCCTGCGATTCCGGTGGTGGCCATGCCGTAGTCGGCGCCTGCCGTGCGGCGGACGCCCTCGGCCATCTGGCGGGCCACCTGTTCGCTCACGGCGCCGTAGCGGGCGATGTCCGCGGGGTCGACGCCCAGCAGTTCGGCTTTTGATTCGTTGCTGTACGACACCACGCCGCAGAGGAAATAGGCCGAAGCGCCGGGCATGGCCGTGAAGCGCGCGGCGATCGAGCCGCCCGTGCAGCTTTCGGCTGTGGCGAGCGTCAGGGAGCGTTCGGTGAGTATTTTGTGCACCACCTCCTGCATGGTGGCGGTTTCGAATCCGATGATGTTGTGGGGGATGATCCTGCGCAGGGCCTCGAACCGGTTCTCGATTTCGCGGGCGACGCTTTCGCCCTCCACCTCGTAGGCCGACAGGCGCAGGCGCACCGCGCCCGGATTGGGCAGGTAGGCCAGTTTCAGGTACGGGGGCAGGGCGTTTTCCCACGCTTCGATGCGCTTGGCGAGCATCGACTCGGGCAGTCCGGCGGTGATCATCGTGCGGTGGACGATCTGCCGCAGCGCGAAGCGGGTCTTCAGGCGGGGCATCACCTCGTCCTCCATCAGGTGCTCCATCTCGAACGGCACGCCCGGCAGCGAGACGACGACGTGCCCGTCGCGCTCGAACCACATGCCCGGGGCCGTGCCGTGGGCGTTGAACAGCACCGTGCAGCAGGCGGGGACCATCGCCTGCGAACGGTTGAGTTCGTTGAACTCGATGCCGCGTTCGGCGAGCATTTTCTCAACGTGCCCGGCCACCCGTTCGTCGTAGCGCATGTCGCTGCGGAACATCTCCGCGAGGGTCTTTTTGGTGATGTCGTCCTTCGTGGGGCCGAGTCCTCCGGTGATGACGGTCACCTCCGAGCCGGCGAGGGCGCGCTCCGCGGTTTCGATGATTTGCGTGCGGTCGTCGCCGATCGAGATTTTCTCGCGGACCACGATGCCCGCCGCATTGAGGTGTTTGGCGATGGAGACCGAATTGGTGTCGACGATCTGCCCGATGAGTATTTCGTCGCCGATGGTGATGATGGTTGCCTTCATGTGTGGGGTTATTTTTGTCCGGACCCGGGGCGGCGTTCCTCTTCCGATTCGCCGTCGGATGCCTTCCCGGCGGTCCCGACGGCCTCCGGGGCGGATGCTTCGGGGTTTTCCCCGTTTTGCACGGACTCCCCGGCGGCGCGCATGGCGGCCGGCTTTTCGGCCGCGGCGATCAGTTCGCGGCACACCGCTTTGACCATTCCGGGACCGTTGTAGACGTATCCGGTGTAGAGTTGCACGAGGTCGGCCCCGGCGTCGAGCATCGCCCGCACGTCGCCGGCCGACATCAGTCCGCCGACCCCGATGATGGGGTAGGTTCCGCCCGAACGGGTGTGGACGCGGCGCACGATCTCCACGGCGCGGTGCGTGAGCGGTGCGCCGCTGAGGCGTCCGCTGCCGATCTTTTCGAGCGTCGTACGGCTCGTGTGGAGTCCTCCGCGGCTGTGGGTTCCGTTGGAGGCCACGATCCCGTCGAGCGGCGTTTCGAGCAGCACGTCGGTGATCTGGTCGATCACCTCGTCCGACATGTCGGGCGAGATTTTGAGCATGATCGGCCGGAACTGGTTCTGCCCGCGCCGGAAGTCGAACAGCGGGTTGAGTATCTGAAGGATATGTTCGCGCGTGTGCGTCGTGCCTTCGCGGCAGGCGTTGTCGCAGCTGATGTTGACGGTGAAATAGTCCGCATACTGGTAGAGGCTGCGGAAGAGTTTGAGGTAGTCCGCCGGAGCGTTCTCGGCGGGGGTCGAGGTGTTCTTGCCGATGTTGCAGCCCACGATCACGCCGTCGTGCGGGCGCCGCAGGTGGCGAATGGTGGCTTCCAGTCCGCGGTTCGCCAGACCGATGCGGTTGATGATGGCATTGTCCTTCGGGAGGCGGAAGACCCGCGGCCGCGGGTTGCCCGCCTGCGGACGGGGCGTCACGGTCCCCACCTCGACGAATCCGAATCCCAGCGCGGCCAGTTCGCGGAACGCCTCGCCGTTGTGGTCGAATCCTGCGGCCAGCCCGATGGGGTTGGCGAAACGGATGCCGAACACCTCGCGTTCGAGCGCCGGATGCTCCACGGCGTAGCATTTGCGCAACAGCCAGCGGCCGCCGGGTATCAGCCCGATGATGCGCAGCAACAGCAGCACCGCGTGGTGGGCCTGCTCGATGGTAAGCGAGAAAAGTACGGGCTTTATGACTCTCCGGTACATGGTTCTTAACTGATAATCGCGGGCAAAGGTAATTAAAAAAGGGCGAATTCGCTAATAAAAAGCAGGTTTCGCCTTTTTCGGACGCCGGAGCGTGCGCAATCCGCGCCGTTCGTGCTAAAAATATTCGCGGCGGTAGGCGTAGTGGTCGCGCATGGATTCGAAATCCCCGGGCCGCTCCTTGAGGCTGCGGCTTTCGGACGCGATGTCGTACGCCCCGCCGATGGTCCGGCAAAGTTCCTGCCAGGAGATCGGCCGCCGGCGCGCCGGGGCGGCCTGGGGCGGATACCACCCTTCGAGCGGCAGGCCGAAACGGCGGGCCAGCGAGGCGACGGACATTGCCGTGGCGTTGGCCTTGCCCTGCTCGGACGAGAATGCGATTTCGGGTGCTGCGTTCATGCTCATAGGCACCTATTGTTGCGCAGGAATGTGACGTGTGGTCACAATCGTTTGTTTTCGCCCGGCAGTCGTACACTAATGACCGATATGCGGTTTCTCGGAAACCGCCTTTGATTCCCGGCGTTGAGGCGTGCCGGGATCCCGGAAATCCGTCCGGTTCAGCCCCATAATCCTAGATTTCATGAGAGAAGAACATGGATCTGTTTCGTAAGAAAAGCGTGGATCAGCTTGTCGCCGAATCCACTCCCCTGAAGCGCACGATGCGCACCTTCGATCTGACGATGCTCGGCATCGGCGCGATCATCGGCACTGGTATCTTCGTGCTCACCGGTAAGGGCGCGCTGACCGCCGGCCCGGCCTTGTCCGTATCGTTCCTGCTGGCCGCCGTCTGCTGCGGTTTTGCCGGCCTGTGCTACGCCGA
>ERZ779894.887-NODE-887-length-33239-cov-4.533872_pt1 | contig 33239 bp, 27 predicted proteins | sample MGYA00511587_ERZ779894 | MGnify/ENA primary metagenome ERZ779894 (study PRJEB29588, sample SAMEA2160490) | human gut metagenome | biome: human gut; feature: human-associated habitat; material: faeces | place: Denmark | collected 2008/2010 ... | reverse complement strand
AATAGCCACGAATTCTCCTTCGTCTATTGTTAAAGAAACGCCGTCCAAAGCGTTTACCTGGTTTTCACCCGGATTATAGATCTTATATACGTCTCTGACATCGATAAGATGCATACATATCTTCCTTTACAATCAGTATATTCTAATATTACAGATAATAATATAATTTGTCAAGCAATTTGAATAATAAAATAAAAAAGTTTAACAATATTTAATAGTATTTTAAATAATAGAGGTGAAAACAGTTTATGAGCATAAGCAAAGACGAATACAGCAAAATGACCGACAAAGCCAGCCCGAATTCCCCGAAAATCCTAAACTGCATAAAAGCATTTCTTTTCGGCGGCGCGATATGCTGCTTCGGTCAGCTTCTTAACGCCGTTTTTCAGAAAGCGGGCTTAAGCGAAGATGAAATAAAGATTGCCACGCCCTGCGTTATCATCGTTATAACCGCGATACTGACAGGTATCGGCGTGTTCGACAAAATCGCGCGTCATGCAGGTGCGGGAACAATCGTGCCTATAACCGGCTTTGCAAACTCCGTCGTATCCCCTGCCCTTGAATTCAAACATGAGGGAATGATACTCGGAACCGCCGCGCAGATGTTTACAATAGCAGGGCCCGTAATAGTATACGGCGTTGGATGTTCGTTTATTTACGGTCTTATCATTTATATCTTCAAGCTTTATTGATTTCTCTCTCCCGCATAATAAAAGACCCCGCGCGTTATCAGGTATGAAACGCGCGGGATATATTATTTACTGATCCGTTTTGCAAATATTTTCCTGCCCAGCTTTTTCAATGCATATGCGCTTGGCTTTTCGATAACATAATATGTTACGATTCCCGCCGCAACACAGATGAGAATAGACACAGCGATACACCTTAAGGCATGGTGCTGAACAAAATCCGAATTTTGCCAGAGCGTGCGCTGCAAAACATAAAACACGACCTGCTGCATTACATATATCGAATATGAGAATTTTCCGAAAAAGCCGAAGAATCGGTTATTGATGAGTCTTGAAAAGATACCCCTTCCCGTAAGCATGCAAAACAGAATCCCGGAAAACAGAATGACAACAAGGAAGTGATTGCTATAGGTATATTTTTTCAAAAAGAAATGGATAAGCAGAAGCGCCCAAAACACGATCTCTGCCAAAGAAATCAAAACGGTTGAAATGATTTTTCCCGATCTGCTGTTCAAAATATCATTAAGCCCGTTCAGCGATTTAAGACTGTTGCAGCAAACGCCGATCAGGTATCCCAGTCCTATTTCCGCAAGTGCGTGAAACATTGAGCCGCTTAAAAACCCGTAAAGATTGTATCTGGGAAATCCGCCGTTGGTTGCAGAAAGACATATCATAAACGAAAAATAGACGAGCACACCGATAAATATATTCAGCTTTCGCTTATCCTTAAAACATTTTAAAAGAACGTAATAGAAAATAAGCGCCCAAAACAGCGGAGAAATATACCAGTTTATTCCGCCGTAATCAAAGTTCACGCCGTTATTCTGCAAAAACAAAACTGTAAAAAACTGGGGATAAAAATTCCACCCGAAAAACACAACGCAGATCGCCGTTGAAAGAAACAAAAGCGGCCAAAGCCTTGAAAATTTGTTATAAATAAATTCACCTATTGATCTTTGCGGTCTCTTATTATACGTGTAAAACAAAAAGAAGCCGCTTATGATGAAAAAGCATTCAACAACATAGCAGGTATAATCCGTGCTGTCTGCCAGCTTTTTATAAAACGCGCTGTTTGCCGTATAATCCATTATATTGGCATGCAGAATATGAAAAAAGACAATAAAAACGGAAAACAGAAACCTTACCGCTTCGATATTATAAAGTTTTTTATTTCTCATCTGCTGTGATTCCATGATTACATTTCCCCCGCGATCGGTTTTAAATCATTTTAGCACAATAATATGCAGGTGTAAAGCCGCGGACTCCATCTTTTTCATTTTATTTTTTGTGGACCGATACCCTGCTGCCGGCTGCTTTTCCTTAAAAAATCATCCGCCTGAACAGATTAAGCTCACACATAGAACTCTTCCAGATCATCCAGTCTCAGGCAGGCAAGTCTCCCTCCGAACACCGCGCCGCAGTCTATACATATGTTGTTGCAGAATTGATAAATACGAGCTGTACCGGAAATCGTTTGGGTGGGCGTATGACCGGAAACGATATATACATCGTCAAACAACTGTTTGTTGTAATCAGGGCGGTACATACAAAGTTCCTCCAGGGTATATTCGCTCAGCTTCTTGCTTTTTGAAAAATTCCCAAGCCCGGAGTGAACCAGAATAAAAGCTTTTCCACCTGCCTCAGCGGTTTCAAAAGGCGCAAAATCTTTCAAATAATCAATAAGATCCAGCCTTTCGGAAACGGGGAGTTTGGAAAACTCCTTAAGAGTCGTTACTCCGCCGTTCTGCTGCCAGTGAAGCAGTAATGAGAAAGCTGCGGCATCAAGCTGCGACGAATAATTATCCGCTGTGATCTCAACGGCAAGCTTTTCAAGCACGGAAAGCGCCATTAATTCATGATTCCCAACAACAGGATATACGTTTGCCCTGCCCGCCATATCTTTTAAAACACGAACCGAATCTTTTCCCCTATCTATAACGTCCCCCAAAATATAAAGCGTGTCATCCTTCCCGAAATTGATCTTTTTAAGCATTTCAGCATATTTTTCATATTCTCCATGCACATCAGCCATTGCATAAATCATAGGAAACCACCCTAAATAGAATTTCTAAAAAGCATAATTGGGTTTGCTTAAATCCATGATAACCTAACCGATAATAAAATTCAACTTTTTTGTTACAGGTGCGTATGCACAGCAGCACAGATTAAATAACGATTAAAATTAATACCTGTCCGGCTCGGATCCCGGATATATTTACAACCAGAACCGTCTGTGATATAATGCATAAAAGAATTTCGGAAAAACGTGGTGAAGAAATGAAAAAAATCGTAATAGGAATTTTAGCGCATGTGGATTCGGGCAAAACCACTCTTTCCGAGGCGCTGCTTTATCAGGCAGGCAGCATAAACAGGCTCGGCCGTGTTGACCATAAGAATTCTTTTCTGGACAACAATTCACTTGAAAGAGAACGCGGTATTACGATTTTTTCAAAGCAGGCAATTCTTGCATACAAGGACACGGAGTTCACCCTGCTGGACACACCCGGCCATATGGATTTTTCGGCAGAAACAGAGCGTACACTGCAGGTTCTTGACTACGCAGTGCTTGTGATAAGCGGATCCGATGGTGTGCAGAGCCATACGCAGACGCTTTGGAAGCTGCTTGCAAAATATAATATTCCCTGTTTCCTTTTCATTAATAAAATGGACTTGGACGGCACCGATAAAGCTCATATCATGAATGAGCTGAAAGCAAAGCTCAGCGAAAGCTGCACCGATTTCGGCAGTGATAACAGCTCTGAATTCACGGAGAATATTGCCCTTTGCGATGAAGAACTGCTGAACAAATACGATGAAAGCGGCTCACTTGCGCAGAGCGATATTATAAATGCCGTAAAGGAAAGAAAGATTTTTCCCTGTTTATTCGGTTCGGCTCTGAAACTCAGCGGAGTAAAGGAATTACTGCAATGCCTTTATGAATACACAAAAATGCCGGAATACGGAAATGAATTCGCCGGTAAAGTATTCAAGATCTCCGAAGAGAAAGGACAGCGCCTGACATTCATCAAGGTTACGGGCGGAAAGCTAAAAGTAAAAGACACTCTTAAAAGCGATAAAAACAGAAATGCCGAAAAGGTAAATCAGATCAGGATATACTCGGGGGCTAAGTTTATTACAGCTGATGAGGCCGCAGGCGGAACCGTGTGTGCGCTTACCGGCATAAGCTTTGCTCTGCCGGGAGACGGACTCGGCGCTGAAAAAAGCGCCGGTATGCCTGTACTTGAGCCGGTCTTCACATACAGCATGCAGCTTCCCGACAGTGTTGACGCTCATACCGCGCTTGAAAAAATGAGGATACTGGGAAGCGAAGACCCGCAGCTGAAGGTTGTGTGGGATGAAAGGCACGGCGAGATCCATGTGCATCTTATGGGAGATGTTCAGCTGGAGATTCTGCAATCCGTGCTCCGAGAACGATTCGGAATGGAAGCGGCATTCGGAAAAGGCAGCATCATTTATAAGGAAACCATCGCCGATACTGTTGAAGGAATCGGTCATTTTGAACCGCTGCGCCATTACGCGGAGGTCCATCTGCTGCTGAAGCCCGGAAAGCGAGACAGCGGAATCGTAATAAAGAATGCGTGCAAGGAAGACGTGCTTGACAAAAACTGGCAGAGACTGATCATCACACACCTTTATGAAAAAACGCATATAGGCGTGCTTACAGGCTCTCCGATCACCGATATCGAGATCACGCTTGTATCAGGCAAGGCACATGCCAAACACACAGAGGGCGGGGATTTCAGGCAGGCAACATACAGAGCGGTTCGGCAGGGTCTGCGTTCCGCGGAATGTCTGCTGCTTGAGCCTGTTTACGAATTTTCTCTGGAAGTGCCGAATGAAAACGTCGGCAGGGCGCTTTCCGATATACAGCGCATGCACGGCAGCTTCAGCGCTCCCGAAACAAACGGCGAATATTCTGTTATAAACGGCACTGCGCCGGTTTCCACCATGCATGATTACGCAAGAGAAGTCATTCAGTACACGCACGGCGTGGGCAGACTTCTCTGCAATTTCAAGGGCTATGAACCGTGCCACAATTCCGAAGAAGTGATTGAAAATGCGGGATATGACTGTGATTCCGATACGGATAATCCCTGTGACTCTGTGTTTTGCTCTCACGGCGCAGGATATATCGTAAAATGGAATGAAGTAAAAAGCCATATGCACCTTCCGAGTGCGCTTTCCTTCAAAAAAAGCGGCTCGGATAGTATATCATTCAAACGTACGCTTTCCGAAAACAGGGATAAAAAGAATCTGTTTGCGTTGGACAAGGAACTGATGCAGATATTTGAGCAGACCTATGGACCGATCAAAAACAGAACGAATGACCCCGATAAAAAACATTTCACTTTCACCGAAAGCACCGAAAAGAAAAAATACAAGTCCGCCGGCACGGTCAGATATGAGGGACCCGAATATCTGCTTGTTGACGGATATAACGTGATTTTTTCCTGGGATTTTCTAAAAGAGCAGGCAACAGACAATATAGAAGGCGCAAGGAGCGCGCTGATAAATATTCTGTGTAATTATCAGGGATATAAAAAATGCAACGTCATTTTGGTTTTTGACGCCTATAAAGTCAAAGGCAACGGCAGAGAAGTGGAGAAGATCAACAATATTACCGTGGTTTACACCAAAGAAGCTGAAACCGCCGATATGTATATTGAAAAGGCTTCTTACAAACTTGCAAGGAACAACAAGGTAAGAGTTGTCACCTCAGACGCGCTTGAGCAGCTTATCATTCTGGGCAACGGCGCGCTGCGCGTTTCCTCAAGAGAATTTCTTTTTGAAATTCAGCAGGCGGAGGAGGAGATCAGAAATATCATCTCTGAAACGTTCTAAATGATATATGTACTATAAAGCGGGACTGTCCTCACAGCCCCGCTTCAGGCTGTCGATAAAGTCGGCTGAACCGCGCGAAAAAATAAATCCGTCTTATAAATAGACAATTGCAGAGGAGCGATGCAGACATCGCTCCTTTTTAGTCCTTACAAAGGAATAAAGCCGCTCAAGTTGAGGACTTGAGCGGCTTTGCGCTTTCCGCCTTTGCCAATTCTACCGTACCATCGTACGCCGACGAATTGTCAAATGCGAAATTCAGCTCGATTTCTCGAACCCTGTTCAGCGTGTAGGGGTGCATACTTTTCTTATTTTATAACTTTTTTTACACGCTGAAGCGGGACTGTCCTCACGCACCGCTTTGTATTATTTAAGCATTTTCAGACCTGTTTTATCAGGCGAAACGATCAGCAATACCGCCTGCGGCGAGTTCTCCGTATCCCGCAGGAAATCATATATGGTCTTTTCCGCAGACAGCGCCATTATCAGGGGCAGACTATAAAATTGAAATTTACATTCTTCATAGTTACCTGTTTAATCCATATTAACTGTTAGTTTATGTCATTAAATTCTGTTTCGGCTTCTCTGGACACGCCGATAATGAATGCAATTAACATACAGCTTCCTTTTTTATGCTGCTTTCGTTTTAGGAGTAAACCTTATTTTTATTGCAGCAGGTCTTTCAGTAATTCCCGTCAAACCATCCTACTAAGCATCCGAATTTTTGCCGTATTGGTTCGGCAAATCCAATTCATCTTTTATTTTATTATGCAAAGAATCAATATATATGCAATCTGAAAATCAATAACAATTCTTTTATTTATGAATCTATTCTTTGCTCATATTTATACATACCAACTGTTTTTAACAGATCAACAAGATCATAGATCGTTTTACCGTCTTTTTCATAAACGGAGATTTCGCCGGGGCTGTCCTGATCAAAATAATCCCATGCCGTAACCAGTTCATCCGTCTCAGGCAATTCAAAGGAATTAAACACTTTCAGGAGCGGCAGCATATCATCTCTTGTATAAGCCTTTATAACATTATATTTATAATATCCTATCTCCCTGCCGCTCTGCGAAAGCACACCGAAATGAGAAAGACCGTCGTTTACAAGTATATCGGAAAATCTGTCCAGCAAGCGAAGCACATAATCGCCGCTGATATTGTCGAGATAGAAAACATCCATATGCCTGTTTTCTATTTCATAATATCCCTCATCATTTATACTGACAATGTTTTCATCCTCAATATTTGCCGGTATCTCAATAAAGAGACAAAAGCCGTTGCCAGCTTCAACTTCAATAAATTTTTCTATCACTTTTCGGATTTTCTCCGCGCTGATGTTGGCATATATCCAGTTCCCGTCTATCTCATATTCTTCTTTCAGTATAACATCGGCGCTCGGATTTGCACCTTTGATAAATTGAAACATAAAACACCCGTAAAATCTAAATGAATCATATGCGCAATCACATTGTTTTTAAATACAAATTATATTCGTACCCGTATCCCTCATACTCTTCGTATTTTCTTGCAATTCTATTATCAAACCCGAAATCTTTATAAATATGTATTGCTCTTTCATTATCGTCCTCAACACCCACGGTAAATTCAGAATATCCCTCAGCGTAAAGTTTGCTGATTACCTCTTGTAAGAGATATTTGCCGTAACCTTTACCCCGATATTTCTTAAGAATGCGGAACGCATAAAGATATACGCGTTTGCCGGGTATTGCCTCCCGTTCATCCTCACTTTCATATTTCACGCGCAATTCACCTATTAGATGACTTCCTTTAAACATACCGAAAATGTTGATTTCACCGTTTTTCATACGCTCTGCATTTTCTTTTATCATATTGTCTATATCTATATATTTAAACAGCTGCTTAGTAAGCAACGGAAGTTCACAAGGTAAAAGTGTTTTGATAGTCAAATTTATCATTTATAACCACCTTAATTCATAATCTCTTCCTGTGTTAAAGATTCAAAATCATGCAACGCTGTATGATCGGTCAGCGTTTTAATAATGCACCAGCCGTAATAACTGTTTACAGCGTTTTCCGCTATGGGTCTAAATCCGAAATCCAGATAGATTTTAACGGCGAGCCATGTGGTCGTTTGAGTAGGGATTTTAGCATGCCTATATCCTAATGACCTCATCACTTTCAATGTATAAGAGATTAGCGGCTTAGACAGTCCTCTGCCTTGATAGTCCCTCTTTACAGCTACCCAATGCAACCAGCCCGAACCGCTTTTGTCTTTACCGTTCACATCATAAAATGCAGTTGCCGTTGCCACTTTTTCTCCTGTTTCGGTTACAACAAACACCATTCTTTTTTTCAGTTCATTTTCTTTGCCGGAATAATATCTTTTCCAAGCGCTGAGACCTTCATCAAAAGTTGAAAACTCACCGGCACTTTTTTCTATCTCAATCCAAGTATCTCTATCACCGGATTTATAAAACTCAAAATGATATCCATGCGGCAAAGGAAAAGCTTTTATTATATCAAGGTCTTTTTCCAAAAGCAGTTCATAATATTTAATTCTTGAGTCATGATTGTCAAATATTTTATTTATTCCACTCATATATAAATTCCTGTATGGTTTGCTGCCTTTCACTTCTGTTATTGCTTGTTGCCTTAAGAGCAACTTTATATAAATTGTTGTTATTTACTGTTGCTGAGCAGCCATTCGAGCCATTTTTCTTTCCTGTAAAATTTTGTGCACATACCGTGCCCATATTTATCCCAGCGGGTATATATGACATTTGCGCCGACTTTTGTAAGAGCGTCATAAAATCTGTCGTCACTTTTAACGGACACAACTTTGTCGTCGCTTGAATGTGCCATCCAGACAGGAATTGAAGATATTGAATCAAACGCTATTTCATCCGTCTTTTTGCTGCCTAAGTACTCTCCGACTGTTTCCACCGCCGCAGCGAAAAGCTCCGGGCTGTTGAGCAGAATATTCCAAACCATCCCTCCGCCAAATGAAGTACCGTAAACATATACCCTTTTATGATCAATACCGTAATTTCGAATAAGATATTTGATGATATCAATGCAAGTTTCGGAATATACATCTCGAATCTCACCCTCAGTGGCATAATTGCACAAGCGCATTGACTGAGGGATGAGGATATTACAGTTTTCAGATATGAACCTGTACCCTCGAGTACTGAACCAAAACTCAAACAGCGGTTTAAAATTATCGTGCCCGATCGTTCCTGCGCCGCCGAAATAGATAATGAGCGGTCGATCATCTCCTTTTGCTTTTTTAAATCTGAAAGGCACAGCGTCTGATCCTTTTACAAAAACAAATCTGTCAAATCCGAATATGCCGTCTCCCATTTTCGCAATAGTGTGATCACCGAATTTACGTGCAACACGATTTCGATAATTTTGATCCGCTAAAGCTTTTTTTAAATAACGGAATTGTCTCTTTATGCTTTTTGCCGGAAGATCAGACGGATATTTTTTATATTTTTCTGCATGATTGCTGTAGAGCTTATAAAGATATCCGTCCTCGCCAAAAGCACATGCGCAGCCTTCACCTATAATCATGCAGAGACCGGAAGCCCTGATAAAATCAGAGTAATTCTCATCGTCAAAGGACACTTTTACAACGTCACCGTTTTTGTACTGATCAGTTATGTATTTTTTTATATTTTCATAAAAGTAATCCGTCTTTTCTGAAGTATAAAGAAAGTATTTCATAGTAAAGTCCTATTCCTTTCATTTTAGAGCAAGTTATCAAGTTCTGTTAAAAAGAAAGTTTTTTTCCTCTCAGTGACTTTTTTATTATATTGCAAATATCACACAAGTTTTTCTCCAATAAAATTCAATTGCCATAGACGAATCTTATTGCATCTATCAAACTTCTTTGTTTGACGCTGCTTCGGCTTCTTATTTGAGCACAAATTTCCGAATGAATAATCATTCACTTTCCATATATACATCTGCATTTTTATGATATCACGTTCAGAAATAAATGTCTATAAAATAAAACCGCTTAAAATTTCATCTAAGCGGTTAAATAATCTGGTATATAACTATTATTTTAGCATTTTCAGACCTGTTTTATCAGGCGAAACGATCAGCAATACCGCCTGCAGCACAAGGAACGCAACGGCGATCACACGAATTGCCGTAATTACGGCGTAAAGCGAATTCACGACTTTCTGAAAAGTTCCCATCACTTTTATATTGTTTCTGATATCCATTTCTACACCTCCAGTAAAACGGCATGCGCAATTCCGGGAATGGGCTGCCCCTGCTTGCTTGAGGTTGGAGACATAAGCGCTCCGGTGGCAACGAACAAAACCTTTTTCAGTTCGCCTTTGCGCATCTTCTTAAAAATGTGAGAACATAAAACAGACGCGCTGCAGCCGCATCCCGAGCCGCCGCTGTTTACATCCTGCGCCTCCAGATCAAAGATCATAAGCCCACAGTCACGGTGCACCTTTCTGATATTCAGCTTATGCTCCTTTTCAAGCAGTTCGTATAAAAGCTCAGAGCCTGTAAATCCAAGATCCCCCGTCAGGATCATATCATAATCCTGCGGCGAGCTCTCCGTATCCCGCAGGAAATCATATATGGTCTTTTCCGCGGCCGGCGCCATAGCGGCACCCATATTATTGGCATCGGTTATACCCATATCACAGATCGTACCGATCGATACGGCTTTCACCTTGATTCCATCTCCCAACGGCTTGAGGACGGCGCAGCCGGCGCCGGTAACGGTCCATTGCGCTGTGGGAGGACGCTGCCCGCCGTATTCAAGCGGAAAGCGGAACTGCCTTTCGCTTGAGCAGAAATGACTTGACGTACCTGCTGCGACACAGGAGGCGCCGGCATCTATGAGCATGGAACCGAGACTGAGTGAAAGTGCCATTGTGGAACAGGCGCCGAACAGACCTATGGACGGAATTGTAAGATCCTTCAACGCAAAAGCGCTGCCCATACACTGATCGAGAAGATCTCCGCTCAAAATAAAATTCACATCTGACGAAGCGACCCCGGCATTATTCAACGCGCGGATTATAGCGTCGTGAAGCATTGCGGATTCGGCTAGCTCATAGGATTCCTGACCGAGAGTCGTATCTTCAAAAATAGCGTCAAAATCCTCAGCCAAAGGACCTTCTCCCTCTTTTTTGCCGCAAACACCGGCAGAACCTATAATGATCGGCGGACTGTCAAAAAAAGCCGTTTTTCCTTTTATATTCATAAAAAAACACCTCGGATATATTTTATCCGAGATGTTTTGTTTTATCGTATACAAATTCAGTAAACAAAAATTTTGATTAAAAAATCATTCAAAAAGATAGACTCTTGTTTCATATGGACGGGTCTTGAAGCCGTTGCCCTGAACAGTGGGATTTTTGTAATTACAAAGGATCGGTGTCCCTTTTTCAAGGTCAAAGCCTTTCGGCGCTTCAAACGCCACATTATCTTCTGTAAACGAATTGATTACAAGCAGCCTTTTCCCCTGATAATTGCGCTCATAAACATAAAGCTTATCGGAATTTTTATAATGCTCCTTATAATCTCCGTAGATCGCCACATCGTTTTCTTTTTTGAATTTTATAAGCGCTCTGTAATGATTCAGGATAGAATCCGGGTCTTTATCTTCCGCCTCAACATTGATATCCTTGTAATTCGGATTTACGTAAAACCATGGCGTTCCCGTTGTAAACCCGGCATTTTCAGAGCTGTTCCACTGAACGGGGGTACGCGAATTATCGCGCGTGGATTTAAACGCAAGTTCATCACACAGTTTTTTGGGAAGATGCATTTTTTCCCTTGCGGTCTTATAATTATTCTTTACAAAGCAGTCCACATAATCATCCACACAATTCAGGCGTATATTGGTCATGCCGATTTCCTGCCCCTGATAAACAAACGGTGTGCCCTGCTGAAGCATATACATATTTGCGAGCATTTTGCCGGACTCGGTGCGGTATTTTTCACTGCCGTAGCGCGAAATGATACGCGGGTGGTCATGGTTTTCTATGTAGAGAGTATTCCACGCTTTTCCGTTTATCTTATGCTGCCAGCGTGAAAACGCGCTTTTCATTTTTTTCAGATTAAATTTCGTCTGCAGATAATCCATAAGTATGCAGTCCGCATCCATATGCTGAAAATGAAACATCAGGTCAAGTTCCCTGTTTTTTCCGCCTATGTATTTAAGCGCGTTACCCGGGGTCATCATAGGCGCTTCGCCTACTGTAAAGCAGTCGTATTCATCTGTCACTGCCCTGTATTCGCGAAGATATTCGTGAATATGCGGACCGTCCATATAATGCTCTATTCCGCAGGCGGTGGGAATCGGAATACCGTTTGGCAGCCCCTCCTTTTTTGAAATAAAGGTTATAACGTCTTCCCTGAAGCCGTCGACCCCGAGATCGAGCCAGAAGCGCAGGATATCCTTTACCTCTTCCCGAACCTTTGGATTATCGTGATTAAGATCCGGCTGTTTCTTAGCGAAAACATGAAGATAATACTCACCGAGCTTCTCCTCGTATTCCCATGCGCCGCCCTCAAAACAGGAAAGCCAGTTGTTGGGAGGGCGCTTTCCCCTGCCTTTTCTCCAGAAATAGTAATCGTGATACGGAGAGCCGGGATTTTTTGAATCAACAAACCATTTATGTTCGTCGGATGTGTGATTTACAACAAGATCCATTATGACCCTGATACCACGTGAATGGGCTTCATCCAGAACCTTTTTAAACAGCTCCATATCGCCGTATTCGGGATTTATACTTCTGTAATCGGCTATATCATAGCCGAAATCAGCGTTCGGAGACGGATAAAGCGGTGAAAACCATATGCAGTTTACACCAAGGCTCTCGATATAATCCATTTTGCTCAAAACGCCCTGCAGATCTCCGATACCGTCTCCGTTCCCGTCACAGAACGAACGCGGCCAGATCTGATAAACGACCAGATTCTTATACCATTCTTTCATAACCGGCACCTCCTCTTTTATGCAGCAGCCGTTATTCCGTCTTTTAAACTGTTATTTCTTGCTGTTGTTCTTTCCGTCCGATTTCTTACTGTTTCTCTCCAGCTTCTTTTCGGACTTTTTCTGTGCTTTCTCAGCCTTGAGCCTCTCCTTCATTGCTTTCTGCTCTTCTCTGAGGGCTTCTTCTTTTTCCTCTTCAAGCCTTGCAGCCTCATCGGCACGAACTTTGGCTTCATCATAAAGATTTTTAATATCCTCGTAATGCGTATAATTTTCCGCCTGTTTAACAAGCTTAACAGCATCTATATACGGCTTTGCGAGCTTATTATAATACGAATTCTCATCCGTTGCCTTTTTGATCTCGGCGTCTATCTTTTTCTTTTCCTCTTTGAGCGCTTTTCGTTTTTCTTTAAGAGAGGCAAGCTTTACGGCTGCTTTTTCTTTCTTCGCCGCGCTGATCTCCTCTTCAAGTTTTTTACGCTGCTCAAGATTTGCGTCTTCTTTTTCAAACAGTGATTCAAAAACAGAAGTATCAAATTCTTCTATATGACCGCCGTGTTTTTCTTCAATAATCTTCTTGCTGTAGATTCTGTTTTTGGCAGAGGTTATTGCGGCTGAACGCTCTTCTTTTTCAACTTTTGTGTTTTTTGGCATAGCCTTGGCTTTTGCCAGCAGCTCGTTGAGCTTATCAAACGAATCGGCAGTAAGTCCGTCAAGTCCTGCTGCCGCAAGTCTGCGCGCTTCCTCAAGCTTGAACTGCCATTCGGGAGTGCCGAACTTGCGCATTTCATCCATAACGATCTTTGCGATCTCAATATTGTCGTTGTACTCAACGGCACCTTTGTATATTTTTTTGGCGTCCTTTTTCGCCTGCTTGGAAGATGCAGACTTGACCGCGGCTTTTAATTTTTTCAGATCCTTCGGCTGCGCAATTTCAAACTGCGCGGACTCTTCAATCATATCTATTGTTTCAACGATATCACGGTCTCTGAGAACATGATTGCCGTAGTCCTCAAACAGAGCGCGCACCTTGAGCACCTTAATTATGCCGCGCTGACGTATCTCCGTCATATCATAGAAGAAGTACGGAATGACATTCATAACCGCCCCGACAACGGAGAGGATAACAATAACCGTAAACACTTCTTTAAATATATCCGGCAGATAAAGCACATTATACGGTGATTGGCTCATATCCGCCGCAGTCTTGCCTGTGACCTCAACAATTTCAGACATACGCTCGGTAAGCACTTTTTCATTGATGCCGAGGCTTTCATATACAGAGGGAACCACACCGCTCGTGGCAAGCGTGATAACTGTTCCGATCAGTCCGACAGTTGAAAACATTCCGTCAATTCTTTCTCCGGTTATGTATTGCTGATAATCTCGCATATCCGCGTTCATAGCCGGTCCGAGTATAACGCCGAACGAAGTCATAAGATAGTTCATAAAAAGTACGACTGCGATCGCCCAGATCATGTTTTCAGGTTCCGATCTTACGACCGGATACAAAAACGCAAGAAAAATAGCGTTCAGAATATTTGTAAATATAACGACCTTTTTCTTGCCCCATTTTCTTATCGCAAACGGCGCCGCGATCATTCCCCAAAGGCTTGCGTTGCCCACAAATAATCCCAAAAAGCTGAACGCGCCGGGAGAAATATCCCCTTTGCTGTGATATTCATAGCACCAATTGAGCATCTGGCTGTAAGTGGTCTCAAGGAATCCGACCCATCCGGCAAGCGAAATGACCCAGAACAGCTTGTTTTTGGCAACGGCTTTCAGCGCGTCCCAGAATTTTATGCGGATAACATGCGTTTTGGCCTGAACGATCTTCTCCTGCGTGTTTGCGTAAATATAGACCGAACATAGGATACCTATGACCGCAAAAGGAGGAAAAAGAACCCTGTATACATTCAGGTCCGTGATAGAACCGTCCTCCGTTACCAAAGCGGCAACGAACGGAAGAATCGCGGTTGCAATGGACGGCGCAAGCGAATAAACCACCGACTTTATGGTCAACACATCCGCCCTTTCCTGCGTATCGGGCGAAAGCACCATGATAAGGTTCTCATACGCTTCATAAAAGAACATATAGAAGAACTGAATTCCCACATTGAAAAGAAGAACGATAATACCCTTGATGATCTGGCTTTCTATCTTCTCATACGGCACCATGACCATTCCCACTGCTATTGCGGCGGTTGGAAAAGCCATGGTCAGCATATAGGGTCTGTATTTGCCCTGTTTGCTGCGGGCATTGTCGATTATACTGGCTCGAATTGCCGTTGCGGGAAAGGAAATAATGATTGAAACAGCATAAAGCAGATACATAAAATTCGGCTCTATGCCTATTGCGTTTCCTATGATAAGGTTGGTTGTGCTCAGAGTGAGCTGCTGAATACAATATATCAGGAAATACATACCTATACCGCCGACGGAATACGCCGTAATCTCCTTAAACGGCATATACCTGCCGGGCATAGGATGACTCCAATAAATCTTCGCATCGGAAATAAATTTCTTTATTTTCTCCGAATTCACAATAACATCCTCCTTTGATTTACATACCTTATTTATTATAACATTATATAGTAGTTTAAACTATTATCTAAATGCCCAAAAAAGAGAATGAAATTTTAATCAATATGCGAATTGAATTTCTTTTTTTACTGATAATATTTCCGATTTTTGCATCATAGCATAACAAAAAGCAGACGATGTAAAACGTCTGCTTTTAACACCGATAGGTACGGTGAACTCAAATCATAACCTGCTTTTCGGGAAAACGCCGAATCATACGGCATAAAGCTTTTGCCTTTTTTTCTTTATTAAAAACGGAAATGCAAATAACAGCGCTTTGCAGATATTGTCCGCGATCATGCAATACCATACTGCGTTGAGTCCGAGCCCCCACACCCTGACGCAAAGGAATGTAAACAGGATTCTTACAGCCCACATCCCGGCAGTTTCAACAAAGAAAGCGTATTTGGTGCGTCCGAGCCCGTAAAATACACCCTCAAGCACGATCATAAGCCCGAAAAAAGGTTCGGAAAACGCAACGATCCTGAGCATGGCGCCGCCGAGCTGTGCTACACGCTCACTGGGTGTAAACAGGCTCATTAGGAAATTTGAGCCGAAATAGAGCACCGCACCGCTTATAATCATAACCGCTATAGTCAAAATAATACTGAGCTTACTTACATCTTTGAGCTTTTGCGCATTGCGCTCTCCCCTTGCGTTGCCAACTAAGGTTGACGCAGCGGAACGCAGACCGTAGCCGGGAACGTAGAAAATGGTCTCCGCCGTTACGGCAATGGAATGGGCGGCAAATACCGTTGTTCCCATTCCCGAAACAAGACCTGCAAAAACGACATATCCGAGGCAGGATACCGCACTGCTGCCGAAAACCGGTATACCTACGAGCGCTATCTCCTTTAAAAGAAGCCTGTCTGAGGAAAATTCCTTTAAATGCCATTTTAAATAATCGTTTTTCAGGCAGGAATAAAGCATCAAAATGCCCGAAAGCGTATAGGAACAGGCTGAAGCAATCGCCGCGCCTGCAACGCCCAGACCGAAAGTATAGATAAGCAGATAATTCAATACGATATTCAAACCGTTTGCGGCGGCGCTGATTATCATCGGCGTTTTTGTGTTTCTGACTGCGCGCAGCGCGTATCCCATCACAGATGAAAGTGAACGGAAAACAAGCGGCAGACTTATTATGAAGAAATACCGGGACGCCTGTGCCTGTATCGCTTTTTCAGCGCCCATCCACACAGGGATAAAAGGGCTTAGCACAACAGATACCCCGCCGAGGACCATACCTGCGATTAAAGCAAGCATCACAGACTGCTGCGAAAGCTTTTTTACCTGCTTAAAATCCCCTGCCCCATATGCCTTTGAAATAAGCACCATAACCGCCGTGCCGATGGCTGTGGGCGCGCTGTTCACAAGCCAGGTAACATTTGTTGTGATGCTTACAGATGCCGTTGCCTGCTCACCGAGCCTGCCCACCATTGCCGTATCAACATACTGAAGCAGAGTGGACAGTATCTGCTCGATTACAGTCGGCAGTGAAAGAAAGACAAGCGTTTTAAAAAGCTGGCCTCTGTTTTTTTCAGAAGATATATTCTTTTTCATAAACAAAATCCATAATGAGGCTTTAAGCACACACGCAATTGACGCTTTTTCCGTTTACGATGATCTTCCCTTTTGCATGTTCATCATCTATGATGATCTCTTTAACATCCGGAACGCTTATGGTGCCTGCATACGGGTTTTTGATGCTGATTACCGGCGTTGTTACCGTTGCTTCCACTTCGGAGCGTTCAAAACAAAGATCCGTATTGATCATTTCGCAGTTGATCAGCTTCAGATTTTTACAGTAACACAGCGGCTGAGTACCTATGATCTTACAATTGACAAAAGTCAGCCCGTCCGCATACCACGCGAGATACTCTCCTTTTACCGTGCTGTTTTTAACGGTTACGTTGTGCGCATGCCAGAATGCGTCCTTTGTGTCAAAGGTGCAATCCTCAAATACTGCGTTTTTTATATATTGGAAAGAATATTTTCCTTTAAAATCAACATTTTTAAAATGGATATTTTCACTGCGAAGCATGAAATACTCGCTCTGTGCCGTACAGTTTCTCATGTCTATATTATTGACCGACCAGCCGAACTCAGGGGATATTATATCGCAGTTTTCCATAGTTATATTGCTGCATTCCCTGAGCGCTTTAATGCCATGCAGCTTTGTTGACCTAATCTCAATTCCGTCGGAATACCAGAGCGCCGCGCGGCAAAGCTCGGTCAGATCACAAGTGTCAAGCTTCAGGCCATGATCATGCCAAAAAGGATAACGCAGATTGCAGAATGTGTTATATAATTCAATATTTTTGCTTTCCTTAAGCGCGCTCTCCCCGTCCGCAGGACCGTCGAAAGCGCAGTTTTTAAGCACAAGATCAGCGCTTCCGTAAAGCGCGCGTTCTTCATCAAAGGATCTGTTTTCAAGGATTTCCATACTGTTTCCTCCCTTTAAAAATATTTATGCGTAAAATTACAGTTCAATATATTATAAGAATTCTTCAGGAGCCATTTTATCGGTCATCAACAGTTTAGCACCGAAGCGCCTGTTTTGCAAATACCTGTTTTGAATACGCTGCTATAGCTTTTTTCTATAATCAGGCGCACTAAAAACGGAGTCTTTCGCTGAAAGACTCCGCTCCGAATATATTAAGTTATCAGCCGAGAATCTCCTTTAAAAGCTTGGTGACCTCCGCTGCAGGGGCTTTGCCCTTTAACGCACGCATACACTGACCGATAAGGTAGTTGAAGGACTGCGCTTTGCCGCCCTTATACTCTTCAACAGCTTTCTGATTGCTGCTGATAACCTCCTCTACCACTGTTTTTATCGCGCCGGTATCCGAGATCGTTTCCATATTGTGCTCTTTAATATAATCAGCAGGAATAACATCTTCTTCAAATACAGCCTTGAAAACCTTTTTAGCCGAATCGCGGCTGATCTTGTTTGCATGGAGAAGATTTATGATCTCGCCGAGCGAATCCTGCCTGAACATCATATTTTCGGGAAGCGTCTGTGTATCGTTCAGCATCTTCATAAGCTCGCCCATGATCCAGTTTGCGCTGTCTTTGGGGTTATTTGTAATCTCAACCGTTCTTTCGAACAGGCGAACATAATAAACACTGGAACAGATCATAGAGGTGTCATATTCAGAAAGCCCCAGTTCATTCATATAACGCGCTTTCTTCGCATCCGGCAGTTCGGGAAGATTCTTTCTTATATTCTCAACATATTCATCGGTAAGACAAACAGGCGGGATATCCGGATCGGGAAAATATTTATAATCCTGCGCGTCCTCCTTGCTGCGCATGGCATGGGATTCGCCCTTAGCATCGTCCCATCTTCTTGTTTCCTGAATGACTTTGCCGCCGTCCTCGATGATCTCCTGCTGGCGGCGCGCTTCGCTCTCAATCGCGTTGTGAATCGCCTTGAAGGAATTTATGTTTTTCATTTCGGTTCTTGTGCCGAGCTTGTCTGAGCCCTTTTCCATAACAGAAACATTTACATCGGCACGAAGCGAGCCTTCCTGCATTTTGCAGTCTGACACGCCGCAGAACTGAAGGATATCTCTCAGCTTTTCCACGTACTGCACGGCTTCATCCGCTGAAGCGATATCCGGCTCTGAAACGATTTCAAGCAGCGGAACTCCGCAGCGGTTATAGTTTACAAGCGTGCAGTCGTTCCACTCGTCGTGGATGAGCTTGCCGGCGTCCTCTTCCATATGGATCTCGTGTATCCTGACTTTCTTTTTGCCGCCGTTTATGCTGTCGTCTATCTCAATATAGCCGTTTCTGCAGATCGGCAGATAAAGCTGGCTGATCTGATACGCCTTTGGCAGATCGGGATAGAAATAATTCTTTCTGTCGAATTTATTATGCATTGTGATCTCGCAGTTCGTGGCAAGTCCTGTCCTCACTGCGAATTCCAGCACCTTTTCATTAAGAACGGGAAGCGTACCGGGCATACCCGAACAGATCTCGCATACATGCGAATTCGGCTCTCCGCCGAATTCGGTTGAGCAGGAACAGAATATCTTGGTCTTCGTTGCAAGCTCGGTATGCACTTCAAGTCCGCAAACAGTTGAAAATTCCATTTTTCCTCCTCCTTAAACACCGGCGGGTCTCTTTTTGTGATGATCCGTTACGCTCTGATAAGCGCTGCCTGCCGCAAGGATCGTTTTTTCATCAAACGGTCTGCCAATGAGCTGCATACCCACGGGCATTCCGCTGCCGTCAAAACCGCACGGAAGCGCAAGCGACGGCAGACCGGCAATATTTATCATAACCGTATAAATATCGCCCAGGTACATTGCCAGCGGATCGCTGAGCCCCTCGCCTATTTTCAGTGCTGTTGTAGGCGCAACGGGTCCGAGCAGAAAATCATACTTTTCAAAAGCCTCGCCGAAAGCTTTTACGATAAGTCCTTTTGCCTTAAGCGCCTTATTGTAATAAGCGTCAAAATAGCCGCTTGAAAGAACGAAGTTGCCCAGCATAATACGCTTTTTAACTTCCATTCCGAAGCCTTCCGAACGTGATTTGAAATACACATCCCTAAGGTTATGAGCGTCAGGTGATTTATAGCCGTATTTAATGCCGTCAAAACGTGAGAGATTGGAGCATGCTTCGGCGCAGGCGATGATATAATAAGTGGGAATCGCGTATTTTACGATCGGCATGGCAAACTCCTCTACCTCTGCGCCGAGAGATCTGAGCGCTTCGGCAGCCTGCATAACGCTTTTTGCCACTTCTTCATGGATTCCGTCTCCGAAGTAATCAGAAGGAATACCGACTTTTTTACCTTTCAGATCGGTTGTATTTTTAATTTCATCGATTGTAAACGGATTCGGTTCGGCAGAAGTTCCGTCCTTTTCGTCTTTGCCGCAGATAACGGAAAAGAGAGCCGCTGTATCAAGCACATCTTTTGCAATCGGTCCTATCTGGTCAAGCGACGACGCATAAGCGATCAGCCCGTATCTTGATACGGAACCGTAAGTGGGCTTGAGACCCGTTACGCCGCAAAACGAGCAGGGCTGCCTTATGGAGCCGCCGGTATCCGATCCGAGCGCAACAACGCTTTCACCGGCAGCAACCGCGGCACAGGAACCGCCTGAGGAACCGCCCGGAACTTTATCCGTATCCCATGGGTTTTTTGTTGCGCCGTAATAAGAGGTCTCCGTTGTTGAACCCATCGCGAACTCGTCCATATTGACCTTGCCGCAGGGAACCATTCCCGCCGCAGTAAGCTTTTTGATTACCGTTGCGTCATAAGGCGGTTTGAAATTATACAGTATCTTTGACGCACAGGAGGTCGTTTCACCCTTGGTGCAGATATTGTCTTTGATTGCGACCGGCACGCCGACGAGCGGTGAGACCGCACTGCCGCTGTCGATAAGCTTTTGCGCGGCTTTAGCCTTTTCAAGCGCCGTTTCCCTGTCAAACGAGGTATAGCAATTATAGGTCCCGTCTTTCTCTTCTATGCTTTTTGCAACGGAAAGTACGGCGTCCTCACAGGAAATTTCCCTGTTTTTAATCTTCTGCGCGATTTCCAGCGCTGTCATTTCATAAATTTCCATACTCCGCCTCCTATTCTGCCACGGTCTTCGGAACTACGAATGCTCCGTCCCTGCTCTCGGGGGCGTTTGCCACGATCTCTTCGGGCGGCATCGAGGGCTGCACTTCGTCTTTTCTGAAAACATTCGTTATCGGAAAAGAGTGACTCATAGCCTCAACGCCGGAAGTATCCAGCTCATTGAGCATATCGATATAAGTGAGTATATCCTGCAGCTCTGCGCCCACTTTTTTTTCTTCCTCTTCCGTTAAGGTGATACGGGCAAGCGATTCAAGATATTTTATCAAATCGGGAGTAATCTGCATTGTAACTTCCTCCAAATACTATCAGTAAAAAACACAATCGGGCGCACATAGCTGAAGTGCACCCGGTATATTTATTTTTCCGGCACGGGGCGGCGCAGCTTTATGTGCGTTTCGCGAAGCTGCATTTCCGTTACCGTATTCGGCGCGCCGAGAAGAAGATCCTGCGCGTTGGAATTCATCGGGAAAGCGATTACCTCCCTGATATTTTCCTCGTCTTTCAAAAGCATGATCATTCTGTCTACGCCCGGCGCCATACCGGCATGCGGCGGAGCACCGTAATGGAACGCCTTGAAGAGCGCTCCGAATTTTTCTTTAACATCCTCTTCGGTATATCCTGCCATTTCAAATGCTTTTATCATAACATCGGGGCGGTGGTTTCTGACCGCGCCTGATGAAAGTTCTACCCCGTTGCAAACGATATCATACTGATAGGCTTTGATCCGGAGAGGATCCTCGCTGAGAAGAGCGTCCATCTCGCCCTGCGGCATCGAAAACGGATTATGTGTAAATATGAGCTTTCCGTCCTCATCTCTTTCATACATCGGGAAATCCGTGATGAAACAAAGCTCAAACCTGTTTTTATCGACAAGATCAAGCCTGTTTGCAAGTTCAGTGCGTATCTGACCGGCGAGCTCGTTTACACGCTTCGGCGTATCGCAGATGAAGAACAGCGTGTCATCTGTTTTAAAGTTAAATATCCTGCGCAGCTCCTCTTTCTTTTCCGGCGGCAGGAATTTATCGATAGGTCCTTTATATGAGCCGTCCTCAAGCACCTCTATATAGCCGAGACCTTTCATTCCGATCTCAAGCGCGAACTTGAGCATCTTTTCGAACCAGCCCTTGGACTGCTTTGCGCAGCCCGCCACATTGATTCCTCTTACGGGTCTGCCCTGAAATGCTTTAAATTCAACGTCGCTGAAAAACTCCGTCAAATCAACGATCTCGAGCGGATTTCGCAGATCGGGCTTATCGGTGCCGTACTTGAGCATAGCTTCTTCGTAAGGAATTCTGACGAACGGAGCGGGAGAAACTTCTTTTCCGCCGCCGAATTTTGTGAAGGTATCATAAAGCACATCCTCTGCAACTGCAAAGACATCCTCCTGCGTAGCAAACGCCATTTCAAAATCAAGCTGATAAAATTCACCGGGAGAACGGTCTGCGCGGGCATCCTCATCACGGAAGCACGGAGCGATCTGGAAATACTTGTCAAATCCGGAGACCATCAAAAGCTGCTTGAACTGCTGGGGAGCCTGCGGCAGCGCGTAGAACTTGCCCTCGTGCTTTCTGGAAGGAATAATATAATCCCTTGCGCCCTCGGGAGACGAACAGGTCAATATCGGCGTTGTGATCTCTGTGAAGCCGAGACTTTCCATTTTGTTTCTGAGGAAAGATATAACCTTGCTTCTGAAAAGGATATTATCATGGACCGCCTTGTTTCTTAAATCAAGAAAACGATAGGTCAAACGAACATCCTCTCTTGTTTCCTTGGAATCCGAGACCTCAAACGGAAGATTTTCCGTGCACGCGCCGAGTACGGTGAGCTGATCGACCTTGACTTCAAGCTCGCCCGTTTTTATCTTTTTATTTATCGTTTCGGGATCGCGCTTAACAACAACGCCCTCGACAGAAATAACACTTTCTTTTTTAAGGTGGTAAATCAGCGTGTCGTCATTTACCACGACCTGCGTTACGCCGTATTCATCGCGCAGATCAATAAAAGCAACGCCGCCGTGGTCGCGGATAGTGTCTACCCAGCCTGCAAGCATTACCTGTTTATCCAGATCATTCAAAGTGAGTTCGTTGCAGTTACATGTTCTGTATGCCATAATTGAAATTCCTTTCAAAGGAGAAATTTATATATTGAATGCTGCAAGTACCGAAAGCAGTACGCAGCGGTATCGGGCAGGAAGATTTCACGTATAACTATACCTGCCCACTGTAATTTCCGTAATAGTATATCATATAAGGCAAAAATATACAATAATAAAAATTATATAATCGCAAAAAAATCCGCTTTATGCGCCCGGCAGGCACACAAAGCGGTCATCTGCTTAATAACACACGTTCATAAGCTTCAAGCCGAAGAATACCGTTTTCACATCTGCCGCCGAAAAACGAATAGGAATAATCCCACTGAGAACCTACTTGGATTTCTACCGGCGTTTGTGCATGATTTACGGCAACAAGAACGCTGTTTTCAGCACAAACACGTTCGTAAGCCACAACATTTCCGAATGCGCAAACCAAACGGAATTCACCGCTCTTGAACGCCTTACAACCTTTGCGTATTTCGCCCAGTCTTTTATACCATTTGTATAGTTCTTGATTTATATCGTTCCAGGGAAAACAGCCTCTGTTGAACGGATCTTTCATCCCCTGCATCCCGGCTTCATCACCGTAATAGATGCTCGGCACTCCAGGAAGCGTAAACTGAAGAAGGCTTGCCGTTTTCATCATGGATATTCCCTTCAGATAAGCCTCGGGACTGAGCGTGTTGTGCGCGTGCTGCCATCTTCGGTCATAACCGTCCGCATTCTCACCGGCAAGCAGGGTGATCGCCCTTTGCGTATCGTGTGTTCCTATAGGATTCATAAGAACATGCAAAACGCATGGCGGATAATTTTCAACAACACTCATAATGCCGTTTGCAAACGCCTGCGCCGAACCGCCGCGCACGAAATTTAAAACGGCAGAGGCGAAAGGATAATTCATTACGGAATCAAGCTGGTCTCCGAGCAGATACCGTCTTCGCTTGCCATAGGCAAATTTGTTGGTCGCGTCTTCCCACACCTCGCCGATTATAACCGCGTTTTCGTTTTCCGCCTTAACGGCTTTTCTCAGGTCGTCAAGAAAAACATCCGGCAGCTCGTCCGCAACATCCAGCCGCCAGCCGCCGGCGCCTGCCCTGAGCCATTTTCGCAGGATGCCGTTTTCACCGCAGATATACTCGCGGTACGCATCGTTTTCTTCCTGTACCTCCGGCAGGAGCTTTATTCCCCACCAGCTTTTATAGTCGTCAGGATAATCGATGAATTTATACCAATTGTAATATGTGCTTTCTTTGCTGTTATACGCACCGACGGAGTCATAGTGGGAATACATATTGAAATATTTTGAATCACATCCTGTATGGCTGAACACGCCGTCCAGAACGATCGTAATTCCCATCTTTTTTGCCGCTCTGCACAGCGATCTGAAATCCTCCTCGGTGCCGAGAAGAGGGTCTATCCGCTCATAATCGGCAGTATCATAGCGGTGATTGGAATTCGCCTCAAAGATCGGATTCAGATAAATACAGGTAACGCCGAGAGATTTTATATACGGCAGTTTTTGCTCGATTCCTTTAAGGTCTCCGCCGAAATAGTCGTTGTTCCAGATTCCGTTCATTTGTTCTTCACTCCAGAACGGTTCCTCACCCCACTTGCGCATCACACGGCGTTCGGGCACGTTTTTCTTTTTCTTATTGCTGTTGAAGAACCTGTCCGGGAATATCTGATAAATGATGCCGCCCTTCAAAAAATCGGGCGTTTTAAAATCCTTGTCATAAACTGTCTGCTGAAACTCCCCGCCCTCAGCCGAAAAATCGCCGAGACCGCCGCCTATATTTTTGATATAAGTAACACCCCATGGGGTATCAAGCTCGAAATGATAAAAATAAAGTCCGGGAGTGGTAGCGAAAAAATGCAGTTCCCAATATTCATGATCATTTGAGCACATACCTGCCCAGAACATGCCGTAATAAACAGTATCCTCACCGTCCTTATAAACGGCGAGACGGGCGCCGGAGCACCCCATGGAACGAGGGACCACTATGCGCAGCTTGACCTTTTCCTTAACTGCTATCGCACTTACTGCTGATTTGTATTCGGTTTTTCGTGAATTGAAAATCTGCATAAGCACTCCGTAATATACTAAAAAATACTTTCAGGCAAGAGCTTAAAACTCTTGCCTAAAGTATAAAAACAAATCCATGATTTGAAAAATCTATTTTGCTTTCTTTTTCCTGCCTGCGGCTGAATGATTTTTGCTATCCGCTTCTTTGCTTTGAGGGAACACGACAGGCTTTGTATGCCAGATATTCTCCGCGTATTCCCCGATAGCGCGGTCTGCGCTGAAAATACCGGCAGAAGCGATATTGATAAGGGACATCCTTGCAAATCTTTCCTTATCCTTATATATCTCTGCGGACAACGCCTGTGCCTTCTGATAATCGGCAAAATCGGCAAGAGCCATATACGGATCTGAATTCGTCAGACTGGATACAAATTCGCCGAAGCTTTTGCCGTTAACACCTGCTGAAATAAAATCTATAACGCCTTTTAACACAGGATTATTATTAACGTAATTCATAGGATGATAGCCTTCACGCTGGAGCTGCTGCACCTCAGGCGTTTTCATGCCGAAAATGATAATATTATCCTCGCCTACGGCGTCCGCGATCTCAACATTCGCGCCGTCAAGCGTACCGAGAGTCACCGCGCCGTTGAGCATCAGTTTCATATTTCCGGTGCCCGACGCCTCCGTGCCGGCAAGAGAGATCTGCTCCGAGATATCAGCGGCAGGCATAAGCAGTTCAGCAAGGCTGACATTGTATTCCTCCATAAACACGACTTTGATCTTGCCGTCGATATCCTTATCGTTGTTGATGACCTTTGAGATTGCGTCGATCAGCTCAATCGTTTTTTTCGCCATATAATAACCGGGCGCCGCCTTTGAGGCAAAAATATACGTTCTCGGCACGAAATCCATCTTCGGATCTGCCTTAAGCATAAGATACTGCGCGATTATATTGAGAATATTAAGACTCTGGCGCTTATATTCATGAAGCCTTTTTACCTGCACGTCAAAGATCGAATCGGGGTCGATCTCAACACCGTTTCGCTTTTTAACTACCTCAGCGAAGCGCACTTTGTTAAGACGCTTGATCTCCATCAGGTCTTTAAGAACTTTTCTGTCATCCTTATAATCAAGAAGCTTTAACAGCTCATCGCTTTTGGTAATAAATCCATCGCCTATAAGCTTTGTAAGGTAATCGGTGAGCAGCGGATTGGATTGGCATATCCATCTTCTGAAAGCTATGCCGTTTGTAACATTCTTGAATTTATCAGGTGTGATGGTGTAAAAATCATGAAATACGGTATCTCTGAGTATCTGTGAATGAAGCGCGGAAACACCGTTAACAGAATGCGAACCGGCAACGCAGAGGTTTGCCATTCTTACTACTCCGCCGGAGATGATCGCCATACGCTCTACTCTGTCCGCGTCATGCGTAACGCCCCACACATATGCGCGGAAGCGGTTATCAATCTCTTTTGTTATCTGATACAAACGGGGAAGAAGCCGCCTGTAAAGCTCCTCGCTCCAGCATTCAAGCGCTTCTTTCATAACCGTATGGTTTGTGTAGGCAATCGTTTTTGTAACAATATTCCATGCGTCGTCCCAGCCGTAACCGCATTCGTCAAGCATAATGCGCATCAGTTCCGGGATGGCCATAGTGGGATGCGTGTCATTGATATGAATAGCTACTTTTTCCGGCAGGTTATCAAGCGTATTATATTTTGTCAGATGACGCCTAATAATATCCTGAACGGAAGCGGACACAAGAAAATATTGCTGGCGCAGTCTGAGGGATTTGCCCTCCGGCGAATTGTCGGCGGGATACAGGACCTTGGAGATGGCCTCTGCCATTGCAGACTGTTCCATTGCCTTTATATAATTGCCCTCGTTAAACAGCCCCATATCCAGAGCCGGTTTTCTTGCCGCCCACAGGCGCAGACGGGCAATGCCCTTTCCTTTTCCGGAAACATACATATCATAGGGAACAGCGGTAACCGTATTGCAGTCACGCAGCTCAACACGGTGGTAATCTCCGTCCCAGCTGTCATCGACCCAGCCTTCAAACTTTACTTCCTGCGCTCTTTCCTCGCGCGGAACAAGCCACACATCTCCGCCGGGAAGCCAGAAATCCGGCAGCTCCGTCTGCCAGCCGTCAACCAGCTTCTGCCTGAAGATACCGGCCTCGTATCTGATCGAATAGCCCATTGACTGAAAATTCATAGTGGCGAGGCCGTCAAGATAACAGGCGGCAAGCCTGCCGAGACCGCCGTTGCCGAGACCGGCGTCCGGCTCAAGCTCATAAAGTTTATCGAGCTTTACTCCGAAGCTTTTAAGCGCTTCCTCAAAAACATCCGTAAGCCCCAGATTATAAAGGTTATTCTTCAGCGAACGGCCCATTAGGAATTCCATGCAAAGATAATAGATCTTTTTTGAATCCTGACCGTCTGCCGTATGGCGGAAATCGCTGTTTTTTTCCGCCAGCTCATCACGGATGATCATAGCGACTGACTTATAATACTGCTCATCTGTTGCCGTGTCCGGCGTTACGCCGAAGAAATGACTGAGCTTGTCATGGATCATTTTCTTTGCACGAGCAACGGAAATGCTTTGATTCATATACAAAACCTCCAAAAATATTTGAAAAAGGCATTAAAAAGCCTGATGATATTGTTGATTATACACTAAAAAGAAGCAATATTCAATAGCAGTATTCAAGATTTGCGCTTTTTGAAAAATCTTTTCAAAACAAGCGGAACGATTCCGATAAGCGATTTAATATTTATCAGTATAACACCTGCTGAAAGCGCAAGAGCGATACCAAAGCTCGCCCACTGACCGCCTGCTTCAAAGATCATCACACAAGCTGCCGCAACCAAAAGCAGTACGGACGGAATGAACGTTAAATAATTGATTTTTATATTTACGAACTTTTTCGTGTTGATGACACGTATCACAAACACCGCGACAAAAGACACCGCAGTTGCTATCGCTGCTCCGTACGGACCGTAAATGGGAATAAGTATAAAGTTCAGCACAACATTCAACACGGCTCCCGTGCCGGCAGTCACCATAGAAAGCATACTCTTTTTTTCCGCCATATATACCGACGCATAGAAATTCACAAGGCAGGAAAAGGTCGTTGCTATAACGAGTATCGGCACATAATGCCATGAATCGTAATAATCCTCGCCGAGATAAATATCCGTTATCAGTCTTGAGCCGGTTATTAAAAGAGCGCCCACGGCGAGCAAAGCTCCGCTGTAAATTTTAAATACTTTGGTAAAAAACTCCGACTTTCCTTTGCTGTCATACTCGTCCACGGCGGAAAGCTGCCATGCGTCTATAAATATGGACGCAAATATCGTTACGAAATTCGGTATTTTATATGCTGAAGTATAAATTCCGCTGACTGCTACTCCGTTGAAATAAGTGACCATATACTGGTCGGAAACATTTATGATCCACCAAAGGATAATTGTGGGAATCAGCGGTATGCAGTATTTCAGCATCGGAGATACGGTGTGCTTTCTGAGGCCTGTTCTGAAATTCACATAGCGCCACAGCTTGGCTGCAAGAAACATAAACACGACCGAAAGCATATCGCTTGTAAAAATAGCAAGGATATAGCCGTATATTCCCCAGTGGAACGCACCAAGGTAAAGGAATGTAAAGCCTGCCGAAGTTGCCGTTGCGATAACGCCGTCTACTGCGTAAAGCTTAACATGACCGCTGCCGCGCACAAATTGCTGGCAAAGCTGGCGCAGAGAAGAACCGAGCAGCATCAGATAAAGCAAAATCGTATACTGACCGAAATTAAAGTCGTTTATCGTTATATTCATAACGACAGGCGCAAAAAGGCAGAACACGGCAAACCCGATCAGCGTAGTCGCAACACCGGTTGAAAAAACGCATTTTTTATCGCTGTTTTTATCGAGCGCAAAACGCAGTGCCGCCGAATTGACCGCAAGCGTAACGATCGGCACAAGAATATTTACAGCGTTCTGAATCAGCGTGGCTCCGCCGAAATCTCCTGTTGCCATAACTCTTGTGTAAAAGAAAGTAAGCACAAGGGAAAGCAGCTTTGAGGAGAATGTGCCTATCGCAAAAACGATTGTGTTTGAGGCAAGCTTTTTATATTTGTCCATTAAGAATATTCCTTTGATTGATTTATCTTATCTGATCTGACCGTTTCCGTAGATCAAGTATTTCGTTGTGGTGAGCTCACGCAGTCCCATAGGGCCTCTTGCATGGAGCTTCTGCGTCGATATGCCTATCTCCGCACCCAGACCGAATTCGCCGCCGTCAGTAAACCTTGTTGAAGCGTTTACATAAACAGACGAGGAATCGACCCTTGCAAGGAATTCACGCGCGTTATCATTATTTTGAGTAATGATCGACTCGCTGTGTTTTGTGGAATACTGATTTATATGACGTATCGCCTCATCAAGGCTGTCAACGGTTTTAACGCTGATCTTATAATCAAGATATTCACAGGCGAAATCCTCATCGCTTGCAGGCAGAACCCCTTCAGCGGCGAGCATCGCGCGCGCATCGCCGCGCATCTCAACATTTTTTTCGTCAAGCTTTTTCTTAATGACCGGCAGCGCCCTGTTTATTATGCCCGAATGAATAACAAGGCTCTCACAGGCGTTGCATACGCCGATGCGCTGCGTTTTGGCATTGAATATAATATCGGCAGCCATATCGATATCCGCGGTTTCATCAACATAAATATGGCAGTTGCCTGAACCCGTCTCAATTACGGGAACGGTTGAATTTTCAACAACGTTGCGAATCAGTCCCTTGCCGCCGCGCGGAATCAGACAGTCTATATAACCGTTCATCTTCATCATTCGATTGGCAGATTCCCTTGAAGTATCTGTGACAAGCTGTATGCAGTTTTCGTCAAAATCACTTTTTTTCAAAGCGGCGCGCATCGCCGCGACGATAGCCATATTGGAATGAACAGCCTCTTTGCCGCCGCGCAGAATCACAGCATTTGAACTTTTAAGGCACAGCACTGCCGCGTCGGCAGTGACATTCGGTCTCGATTCGTAGATGATTCCTATTACGCCTATGGGAACGGAAACTTTTTTTATAACCAGCCCGTCAGGTCTTTTGATCTCATCCAGCAGCAGTCCGCATGGATCAGGCAGAGCCGCCACGCTTTCCACAGCCGCGGCAATGTCCTCTATTCTCTGCTCATTGAGCATAAGCCGATCGAGCATTCCCTCGCCCAAGCCGTTTTTTCTGCCGTTTTCAAGATCGGTCTTGTTTTCTTCGATGATCGTTGCGCTGTTTTTCCTAAGCGAATCCGCAATTGCCGACAAAGCGCTGTTTTTTTGTTCGGTCGTTACCGTTGCCAGAAAATCCTTTGCGGCAAGCGCCCTTATGCCAAGCTCTTTCATTTTTTCACCGCCTTAAAGTATGTACCGGCTTTCTCGCCGTTTAAGATTTTGTATATATTTGTGGGCTTTTTTCCGTTTGTTATCACAACGGGTATACCGGCGGAAACGGCGATCTCAGCCGCGTCTATTTTCGTTACGAACCCGCCTGTGCCGCGTTTTCCGGCGCTTCCCGTAAGGGATTTGACCTTATCGTCGATCACATCGACCGTATCTATCAGCGAGGCATCCGGATTTTCACAGGGATTGCTGTCATAGAGTCCGTCCGTATCCGTAAGTATAACAAGCAGATCGGCGTCCGTTATAACGGCAACGGTTGCCGAAAGGCAGTCGTTATCACCGTTTACAAGCTCTTCAACAGATACGGAATCGTTTTCGTTCACGATCGGCAGACAATCATATTCAAGGAGCTGATTCAATGTATTGATAAGATGTGTTTTACTCTCTTTGTTTTCAAGTTCGTCAAAGGTGATCAGAAGCTGACTCACCACAACGTCATATTCAGAGAACAATCTGTCGTAAAGGAACATCAGTTCGCTCTGCCCCACAGCCGCCGCAGCCTGAAGGCACTGGGTCCGGGTGGGTCTTTCACTGAGCCTCAGCCTGCTCATACCAACGGCTATAGCGCCGGAGGAGACGAGCACGACCTGATGGCCTTCGTTTTTCAGATCGGAAAGAACGGAAGCGAGTTTTGCTATCAGCGATATATTTGCCTTGCCGGTATCATGCGTAAGCGTGGATGTACCGATTTTTACAACGATTCTTTTTTTGCCGTTTTTGAGATTCATAATGTATCCGCCTTTATTATTTGCCGAGCATTTATATAAATAATCAATTAAATATTATAGCAAAAAAAAAACGGCAATAAAAGACTTTTTTGTATGTTTTAACATTTTCAGGGCAAAATCTGTTTAGGGAACGACCTTGAGCTGACGAGAATCGAACACAATATGGTTTTAAGCGGCATGCTTTCGGGCGTGCGGCGGTAAAGATCTCGGTATGCGGTCAGCCTTACAAGAGCAAAAACGCAATGTCCTAAGATTTTTTCATTTTGGGAGATTTCGTTATGCCGCTCTTGCTTAAAAATGCGAAAGGAATGATTTTATGAAAAGGCGAAATGTAATCAGGCTTTTCTCCTTTGCCTTCTTCGCGGTAGCGATCTTGGCTGCCTTTGCAATTAAAGGGAATCTGGAGAGCAGAAATTATCAGACACGCCTTGAAGCCTCCTATCAGCGCAGTCTTACGCAGCTTTCCGAGTGCCTTGACTCTATTGAAACGAGCCTTGCAAAAAGCCAGTATGCCACTTCCCGCGAAATGATGGGCAATCTGTCCAACAATCTTTATTCAGAATGCTGCACAGCTAAAAACGCGCTTTCAACACTGCCTATAAGCCAGCTCAATCTAAGCGGAGCATATAAATTTCTGAGTCAGGCAGGAGACTACGCGCGGTATCTTTCCTCGAAAGATGAAATTTCTCAGGAGGAATATGAAAACCTTGCTCTGCTGCTCTCCTACGCGCAGAAATATTCCGATTTCACTGATGAGATCGTCAGCAGGTGTAATTCAGGAGGACGCATTACTGAAAACGAGGTTTCGCTCGGTGACGGAGAAATGAAAGTTTCCTCGTTTTCCACAGACTTTTCCACTGCCGAGGAAACTTTTGAAAACTACCCCACACTGCTTTATGACGGGCCCTTCGCGGACGCGGTTCTGAACAAGGAATCCCAGCTGATAAAAAGCGCAGAAGCAAAAGATCAGGACGAATGCAGAAAAATAGCCGCCGACGCACTTGGTGTTGACGAAGGCGGAGTGGTATACAAAACCGAGGAGAGCGGAACTCTGCCTGCATATGTTTTTTCTTATAAGCTTTATACGATCGCCGTAACAAAGCATGGAGGCTATATAGCCTATATAAGCAATGAGGGCACCGTATCCAATCAATCGGTAACAGAAGAAAACGCAATAAACGTTGCCAAAACATTTCTTGATAAGATCGGATACCATAATATGAAGGAATCCTATTACTCTGTCTATAACAATATATGCATTATCAACTTTGCTTACAGTGAGAACAATGTGACCTTCTACCCCGATCTTATAAAAGTGGGCGTTTCACTTTCAAACGGGGAAATATTCTCTGTTGAAGCAGACGGATATCTTATAAACCATACTTCACGGACCGTTCCTGCTTTTGCGGCGGAAAGTTCCCAAACGGATTTGAGCAGCAATGTTGAAGTCATTTCAAGTTCAAGATGTCTCATACCGAAAAGCAACGGCACAGAAGTGTTCTGCATCCAATATCACTGCCGCAACAAGAGCACCGGTCAGGAAGTTCTGATCTACACCGATTCCGAAACAGGAGAAGAAGAGGACATCCAGCTTTTGATGTATTCCGATAACGGAACGCTTGCAAAATAATTTTAATAATAAACCAAAACGGGTAAATAATAGAATTGTGAAAAGCGCATTTGTGGGAAAGAACTCACTAATCTGCGTTCAGCCTGAAGCTCAATTACAAAAAGCATAAGCATTGGCTGACCACATCACGCCTTGTCCGGCTACAGCAAGGAGCAAAACGTGATTTTTAAATAAAGTTTGTAGCCGGAAAGGCTATGTGATTGATTATGAAAAAAAGCATAATTGTTATTGCCTTAGTGGCAGTGCTTGCCGCCTGTATCTTTGCAGGCTGCTCAAACAACAATGACAACGACAGCACAACCACCACAATAACGACTGCAAGGACCACCGAGACCACAACAAACAACACAACCAATACCACAACGAATATGGCTCAGGAAGATCTTTCCGATGTCTCTGAAAACGCAAGCGAGGCAGCTTCAGACATCGGCGAAGCCGCCGGAGACGCTGCCGGAGGAGCCGGCGAAGCAGCTTCAGACCTTGGCAAAGCGGCAAGAGACGCGCTTGGCTAAACAGAAAACTCCTGAAGGAACAATCTTCAGGAGTTTCAGGCTGTCGATAAAGTCGGCTGAACCGCGCGAAAAAATAAATCCGTCTTAT